>JACCED010251489.1_pt1 | contig 56729 bp, 47 predicted proteins | sample 7455021 | NCBI WGS metagenome assembly JACCED01 (sample SAMN15323456, study PRJNA562643) | freshwater metagenome | isolation source: river surface water | place: USA:Blue River Watershed | collected 2017-08-19
GCGCCCTTCCAGCTCTTGGCGAGCGGGGTGCGGGCGGTGGAGACGATGAGGGCTTGGCTCATTGGGGGTCGTCCTCGGGAATTCAGTTGAAGGTCTTGCTCTCGGCCACCAGGCGCGCGATCAGGGGCGCGGGCTCCCAGAACTTGGCGTCGTCGTACGGGTTCTGCTGAAAGCGCTTCATGGCCTGGACCATGTTGAACAGGCCGAACTCATTGGCGTATTGCATCGGGCCGCCGCGGAAGATCGGGAAGCCATAGCCGGTGATGTAGACCATGTCGATATCGCTGGCACGGGCAGCAATGCCCTCCTCCAGAATGTGACCCGCCTCGTTCACCAGCGAGAACACCAGGCGCTGCACGATCTCGTCGTCGGAGATCTTGCGCGGGGTGATGCCCAGCGCCTTGCGGTGCTCCTCGATCAGCGTGTTCACCACCGCCGAGGGAATCGCGTCGCGCTTGCCCGCCTGGTAGTCGTACCAGCCGGCACCGGTCTTTTGACCGTAGCGCCCGAGCTCGCACAGCTTGTCGGCACTGGCGCTGTATTTCATGCCGGGCTTTTCCACATAGCGGCGCTTGCGGATCGCCCACCCGATGTCGTTGCCGGCCAGGTCGCCCATACGGAAAGGGCCCATGGCGAAGCCGAACTTCTCGATGGCCCGGTCGACCTGCTGCGGGCTGCAGCCCTCATCGAGCAGGAAACCAGCCTGGCGGCTGTACTGCTCGATCATGCGGTTACCGATGAAGCCGTCGCACACGCCGGAGACGACGGCCGTCTTCTTGATCTTCTTGGCCACCGCCATGACTGTGGCCATGACGTCCTTGCCGGTCTGGGCGCCGCGCACCACCTCCAGCAGCTTCATCACGTTGGCCGGGCTGAAGAAATGCAGACCCACCACATCCTGTGGACGCTTCGTGAACGAGGCGATCTGGTTCACGTCCAGCGTGGAGGTATTGGAGGCCAGGATGGCACCGGACTTCATCACCGCGTCCAGCGTCTCGAACACCTTTTGCTTGACGCCCATCTCCTCGAACACGGCCTCGATCACCAGGTCGGCGTCGCCCAGGTCCTGGTAGTCCAGCGTGGTGGACAGGAGTGCCATGCGCTGCTCGTACTTGTCCTGCTTGAGCTTTCCCTTCTTGACCTGGGCCTCATAGTTCTTGCGCAGGGTGGCCACGCCGCGGTCCAGGGCCTCTTGCTTCATCTCCAGAATCGTGACCGGCAGGCCAGCATTCAGGAAGTTCATCGCGATACCGCCGCCCATGGTGCCGGCGCCGATCACGGCGACCTTCGCAATCGCGCGCTGCGGGGTATCGGAAGGCACGTCCGGGATCTTGGACGCCGCGCGTTCGGCCATGAACAGGTGACGCAGCGCCCGGCACTCGGCGGTGTTCATCAGGTTGATGAACACCTGGCGCTCGTCCAGCAGCGCCTGCTCGAACGGCTTTTGGGTGGCGTTCTCCACCGCGTCCACGCATTGACCGGGGGCCGGAAAGTTCTTGGCCATGCCCTGCACCATGTTGCGGGCGAACTGGAAGTAGGCATCCCCCTGCGGGTGCTTGCACGGCAGGTCTCGTACACGGGGCAGCGGGCGCGCGCCGGCCACCGATCGGGCATACGCCAGCGCCTCCTGCGCCAGCGACTCGGGTGAGGTCGCCATCTTGTCGAACAGCTTCTGCCCAGGCAGCTGCGCGAGCAGCTCGCTCTTGACCGGCTCGCCGCTCACGATCATGTTCAACGCGGTCTCGACACCCAGAGCACGCGGCAGACGCACCGTGCCGCCCGCGCCGGGGATCAGCCCCAGCTTCACCTCGGGCAGGGCCACGCTGGTGCCGGGCGCGGCGATTCGGTAGTGGCAGCCCAGGGCCAACTCCAGGCCACCGCCCATGGCCACCGAGTGCACCGCAGCCACCACCGGCTTGGAGCAGTTCTCGACAGCCCGGATCACCGACAGCAGATTGGGTTCCGCATAGGCCTTGGGGGAATTGAATTCGTTGATATCGGCACCGCCGGAGAAGGCCTTGCCAGCGCCGGTGATCACGATGGCCTGCACCTTCGGGTCAGCCTGGGCCTGCTCCAGGCCGGCCACGATGCCCAGGCGGGTGGCCAGGCCCAGGCCGTTCACGGGCGGGTTGTTCAACGTGATCACGGCCACGTCGCCGTGGACCTTGTATTCAGCGGTCATGCGGTCTTCCTCGGGTTGGATCGGTCACTCACCGCCCATTTTAGAAACCCTGCTGCCGGGCCGGCGCAGGCCTTGTCCCGCCAGGGACAAAGGTTTGGCAACGCAGGCGGCGAGCGGGTCGGCTAGACCTCCAGCCACTCCCGACGCGTGTAGGCATCCGCCTTCAGGCTCTCGGGCGTGCCCTGGAACACGATGCGCCCGTGCCCCATCACCAGGGCGCGGTCCGAGATGGCCATGGCGATGGTGAGCTTCTGCTCGATCAGGAGGACCGAGATGCCCCGGCGCTTCAATTCGCGCAGGTACTCCCCCACCAATTCCACGATCTTGGGCGCCAGGCCCTCGGTGGGCTCGTCGATGATGATCAGGTCCGGGTCGCCCATGAGGGTGCGGCACAGGGTCAGCATCTGCTGCTCGCCGCCCGAGAGCACGCCGGCCTCGTTGTGCTGGCGCTCTTTCAGGCGCGGGAACATCTGGTACATGTCCTCGAAGCTCCAGCGGCCCTTTTGACCTGCCTTCTTCTCGCCGAGCATCAGGTTCTGGTGCACCGTGAGTTTGGGAAAGATGTCGCGGTTCTCGGGCACATAGCCCAGGCCCTGGTGGGCGATTTCATAGGGCTTGCGGCCCATGAGGGGCTGGCCCTTCCAGTCCACCTGGCCGTGACCATCGACCATGCCCATGATGGCCTTGGCTGTCGTGGATCGCCCGGAGCCATTGCGCCCCAGCAGCGCCACGATCTCGCCAGGCTGCACCTCGAAGCTCACGCCATGCAGCACATGGCTCTTGCCGTAGAAGGCGTGGAGGTTGTCGACTCGCAACATGGTCAATGACTCCCGGCCTGGGCATCCGCCACGTGCGACCCGAGGTAGGCTTCCTGCACGCGCGCATTGGCGCGCACCTTCTCCGGCGTGTCGTAGGCAATGACCTCGCCATAGACCACCACCGCGATCTTGTCGGCCAGGCCGAAGACCACACCCATATCGTGTTCGACCGTGAGCAGGGTCTTGCCCACGGTCACTTCCTTGATCAGATTGATGAAGCGTTGGGTCTCGCTCTTGCTCATGCCGGCAGTGGGCTCGTCCAGCAGGATCACCTGCGCGCCGCCCGCGATGGTGATGCCGATCTCCAGTGCGCGTTGTTCGGCGTAGGTCAGATTCATCGCCAGAACGTCCTTGCGGCGGTCCAGGCGGATCATCTCCATCAGCTGCTCGGCCCGCTCGTTGGCGTCTTCCAGGTCGGCCAGGAACTTCAGGAAGGTGTAGCGATACCCCAGGCTCCAGAGCACGCTGCAACGCAGGTTCTCGAAGACGCTCAATTTCGGAAAGATGTTCGTGATTTGGAAACTGCGCGAGAGGCCCATGCGGTTGATCTGGTAGGGCCGCTTGCCGTCGATGCGCTGGCCATTGAGCAGAACCTGTCCGCTGGTGGGTTCGAAGCGGCCGCTGATCAGGTTGAACAGCGTGGACTTGCCCGCGCCGTTAGGGCCGATCACTGCCACGCGCTCGCCCGGATTCACCGCCAGGTTGGCGCCCCGGATGATTTCAGTCTTGCCAAAACTCTTGCGCAGGTCGCGCAATTCGAGGGCGTAGGTCATGTGATCAGCGCCTCCCTGCGCTTGATCTCTTTTTCGATGTCCTCCTGGATTTCGCCCCATTGGCGCAGGAACACACGCCGCGCCAGCTCGAACAGGCCCAGGCCGGTGAGCATGACGAAGGCCGAGCCGAACCAGCTGTTGAGGCCTGTCGCATCCAGCGCAACGCCCATGAAGCTCACCGTCGGCCCCAAGGCTGCATTGAGCTTGAGGTGATAGACCATCTCGATCATGGCCGCCGCCCCCAGCAGGGTCACCAGCGCGGTGACGCCCAAGGCCAGGTAGCTGACCCACAGCTCGCGCAGTCGGCCGAAGGACGCCACCCGCAGGTTCATCATGATCAGGCTGGCGATGCCGCCGGGCGCATACATCACCATGAACAGGAACACGAGGCCAGGTACAGGAGCCACGCCTTGGTCAATTCAGAGAGCAGCACGAAAGCCAGCACCATCAGTACCCCACCGATGATGGGGCCGAAGAAGAAGGTCGCTCCGCCCAGGAACGTGAACAGCAGATAGGCGCCCGAGCGCGGCCCGCCCACCACCTCGGAGGTGACGATCTCGAAGTTCAGCGCCGCGAGGCCACCCGAGATACCGGCGAAGAAGGCCGCGATGATGAACGCGATGTAGCGCACCACCTGCGTGTCGTAGCCGATGAATTCCACACGCTCGGGGTTGTCACGCACCGCATTGAGCATGCGCCCCAGCGGCGTGCGGGTGAAGGCGAACATCAGCCCCGTGCAGACAAAGGTGTACGCGGCGATCAGGTAGTACAGCTGCACCTGCGGCCCGAAGCTGATCCCCCAGGGCTTGGCGCCGGTCACGCGGTTGCCAGAGACACCCCCCTCGCCTCCGAAGAACTCCGGAAACATCAGCGCCGAGGCCCACACCAGTTCGCCCACACCCAAGGTGATCATGGCGAAGGTGGTGGCGGATTTCTTGGTGGTCACCCACCCGAACACCACCGCAAACAGCATCCCCGAGATGCCGCCGACGAGGGGCAGCAGGCTCACCGGAATCGGCAACTGCCCCTTGCTCACCAGGTTCAGGGTGTGGATGGTGAGGAAGGCCCCCATGCCCGAATACACCGCATGCCCGAAACTGAGCATGCCGCCCTGCCCCAGCAGCATGTTGTACGACAGGCACACGATGATCGCAGTGCCCATCTGACTGAGCATGGTGTGCGACAGCGAGCTGGTGAACAGCATCGGTGCGACCGCCAGCACCAGCGCGAACAGGCCCCAGATGATCCAGCGCCCGACGTTGTATGGCTTGAACTCGTAATAAGCGGCGGCCATCGCGTCAGCCCTCTCGCGTGCCCAGAAGACCCCGGGGCCGGAAGATCAGGATCAACACCAGCAGCATGTAGGGCAGGACCGGGGCGATCTGGCTCACTTTCAGCTTCCACAGCGCATAGCCGAAGGTCTTGGGGGTGATCTCCCAGCCCACCGACTTGAGCGCGCCGATGAGGGAGGCGTCGATACCCACGGCAAAGGTCTGCAGCGTTCCGATCAGGATCGAGGCAACGAAGGCGCCCGAGAGCGAGCCCATGCCGCCGACCACCACCACCACGAAGATGACCGAACCCACGGTGGCGGCCATGCCCGGCTCGGTGACGAAGGCATTGCCCCCGATCACTCCGGCCAGGCCAGCCAGCGCCGCGCCGCCACCAAAAACACCCATGAACACCCGCGGCACGTTGTGGCCCAGGGCCTCCACCGTCTCAGGGTGCGTGAGGGCAGCCTGAATCACCAGGCCCACGCGGGTGCGTGTGAGCAGCAGCCACAGGGCCAGCAGCATCAGCAGGGCCACTCCCATCATGAAGCCGCGGTACATCGGGAACTGGGTGCCGTACAGCGTGAACAAGGGGCCGCTCAGTTCGGCCGGCACACGGTAGTCGACCGAGCTCGTGCCCCACACCAGCTGCACCATCTCCAGAACGATGAAGGACAAGCCGAAGGTGATCAGCAGCTCCGGCACGTGGCCGTACGCATGAACCCGGCGCAGACAGTACTTCTCGAACAGCGCACCGAGCACCGCCACGCCCAGCGGAGCCAGCACCAGCGCAGGCCAGAACCCGAGCCACTGCGTGACGCTGTACGCGAAGTAGGCCCCCAGCATGTAGAAGCTGGCATGGGCGAAATTGAGCACGCCCATCATGCTGAAGATCAGCGTGAGGCCGGCACTGAGCATGAACAGCAGCAGTCCGTAGCTGATGCCGTTCAACAGCGAGATGGTGAAGAATTCCATGCGATCTGGCGGCGCTCCAGCCACGACCCCACCCGGCCCTGCCGCCCGGTCGGGTCGGCGGGGTCAGGCCTTCAGGGTGACGGAAGCAGGGGCCGAGGCCCCCGCGTCGGGCATCAGCCCGGACGCTTCATCTGGCAGCTGGTGGGCGTGCTGGACACATAGGGGTCCATCTGCTTGACCCCGACGAAGGTGTAGCCCGTGTTCTCCACGCTGTACTCGCCCTTCTTGGCCTTTTGCCACTTGGTGATGAACATCGGCTGCTGCAGCTGGTGGTCAGAGGCGCGCATGGTGACCTCGCCCGCGAAGCTCTTGACGCTCAGGCCCTCCATCGCCTTGGCCACCGGCACCGGGTTGGTGGACTTGGCCTTGGCCATGGCCGCCCCGAGCAGGTTGATGCCGTTGTAGGTGGCGAAGGTGTAGTAGTCGTCGTTGAACTTCTTCTTGAAGTCCGCCACCAGCTGGCCGACCTCGCCCGTGTGGTTGGCGTGGCCGTAGGCCACCACGTACACCTCGCCCTCGCCACCCGCGGCCAGCGCGGTGGGCGTGCCGGTCACCTGGGAGTAGTAGGTGTACATCGGGATCTTCAGGCCGGCGTCGTTGAGCGCCTTGACCAGCAGAGTCAGGTCCTGGCCCCAGTTGCCAGTGACCAGCGCATCGGCGCCGGACTGCTTGATCTTGGCCACATAGGGCGCGAAGTCCTTGACCTGGCCCAGGGGGTGCAGGTCTTCGCCCACCACCTTCACGTCGGGACGCTTGCGGGACAGGCCTTCCTTGAAGAAGCGGGCGACCTGCTGGCCGTGCGAGTAGTTCTGGTTGATCAAGTAGACGTTCTTGATCTTGGGCTGGTCCTTCATGAAGGAGGTCAGTGCCTCCATCTTCATGGAGGTGTCGGCATCGAGACGGAAGTGCCAGAAGTCGCAGCGCTCGTTGGTCATCGCCGGGTCGACCGCGGCGTAGTTCAGGTAGACGACCTCTTTGCCCGGATTGCGCTCGTTGTGCTTGGCGACCGCATCCAGGATGGCCAGGCCGGCGCCCGAGCCGTTGCCCTGGGTCACGTAGCGAAAGCCCTGGTCGATGGCAGCCTTCAGCGTGTTCAGGCTTTCCTGGGGCGAGCCCTTGTTGTCAAAGCCCACGACCTCGAATTTCACGCCCGCTGCGTTCTTGGCACCGGACAGGCGCTCGGCGGCGAACTGCCAGCTTTTGAGCTGGTTCTGGCCGACGTTGGCGAAGGGGCCGGACAGGGGGTCCATGAACGCGATACGCACGGTCTCGCCCTTTTGGGCAAAGGCCACGCCGGACACGGCGACCAAGGCGGACAGGGCAACGGATTTCAGGGCGAATTTCAAGGCGCGACTCCTCGGCGAAGGTTGACTGGTGGGCCGGAGGGTACAAGTTTCGCGAGAGCATCCACTCAGGGAAGTCCCCTAAGTAGGGTTTTTTCCAAAGAAATCCGGGCGCCGACGACCGCCCTCAAACCCCCGGCAGCGCATAGTCCTTGAGTTGCTCCCGCAGGCGCGTCTTGAGCATCTTGCCGGTGGCTCCCAGAGGGATCGCCTCGACGAACACCACATCGTCCGGAATCTGCCACTTGGCGGTCTTGCCTTCGTAGAAGGCCAGCAGCGCCTCGCGCGTCACCTCGGCTCCGGGCTTCTTGACCACTGCCACGATCGGACGCTCGTCCCACTTGGGGTGGGGCATGCCCACGCAGGCGGCCATGGCCACGGCCGGATGCGCCATCGCGATGTTCTCGATGTCTATCGACGAGATCCACTCGCCGCCGGACTTGATCACGTCCTTGCTGCGGTCGGTGATCTGCATGTAGCCGTCACCGTCGATGGTGGCGACGTCACCGGTCGGGAACCAGCCGTCCTGCAGCGGATCACCGCCCTCGCCCTTGAAGTACTCGCGCACCACCCAGGGCCCGCGCACCTGCAGGTCGCCGAAGGTGCTGCCGTCCCAGGGCAGCGCCTGCCCGTCGTCGCCCACGATGCGCATGTCCACGCCGAAGATGGCACGCCCCTGCTTCAGGCGCACCTTCATCTGCTCGGGCTCGGGCATCGACAAGTGCTTGTTCTTCAGGGTGCACAAAGTGCCCAGCGGGCTCATCTCGGTCATGCCCCAGGCATGCAGCACCTCCACACCGTACTGCTCGCGGAACGCGGTGATCATGGCTGGCGGGCAGGCCGAGCCGCCGATCACCGTGCGGTTCAGGGTGGAGAACTTCAGCTTGTTGGGCCCCATATGCCCCAGCAGCATCTGCCACACGGTGGGCACGCCTGCGGCATAGGTGACCTTCTCGGCCTCGATCAGTTCATAGACCGACTTGCCGTCCAGCGCCCCGCCCGGGAACACCAGCTTGCAGCCGGTGAGCGCCGCCGAATACGGAATGCCCCAGGCGTTCACATGGAACATCGGCACCACCGGCAGCACCGCGTCGCGCGCCGACAGACCCATGACGTCGGGCAAGGCCGCCGCATACGCGTGCAACAAGGTGGAGCGGTGGCTGTACAGGGCGCCCTTGGGATTGCCCGTCGTGCCACTCGTGTAGCACATGCTCGACGCGGAGTTCTCGTCGAACTGCGGCCATTCGTAGGAGGTCGGCTGGCGGCCGATCCAGTCTTCGTACGCCACGAGGTTGGGAATACCGCTATCGGCGGGCAGCGCCTGGGCGTCGCACAACATCACGTACTGGCGGATCGTGGGGCAGCGCGCGTGCACCGCCTGAACGAGCGGCAGGAAGGTGGCGTCAAAGCACAGGACCCGGTCCTCGGCGTGGTTGACGATCCAGGCGACCTGGTCCGGGTGCAGGCGCGGGTTGAGGGTGTGCAGCACCCGCCCTGAGCCCGACACCCCGAAATACAGCTCCAGATGGCGGTATCCGTTCCAGGCCAGCGTGGCCACCCGGTCGGAAAAGTCCAGCTTCAGGCCGTCCAGCGCATGGGCCACCTGACGCGAGCGGCGGCCGACGTCGGCCCAGGTGTAGCGATGGATATCACCTTCGACGCGGCGGGACACGATCTCGGTGTCGCCGTGATGGCGTTCCGCGAAAGTGATCAGCGAAGAAATCAGCAGGGGTTGGCCTTGCATCAAACCGAGCACGGGAGTCTCCTTATCGTTGGGCGTCTGGGCGCCTGAAAAGCAGCGCGCAGTATGGCGCAGCCTTCGTCGGCGGCGCCAGCGAGGAAATCCCTCATGGGGCTGTGGCCCGGGGCCCTGGAGGACAATCGGCACCATGAGCACGCTCCCGGCTGCCGCCTCGGCCGCCCCCGATGACACCCCAGACGCAGCCCCCGACCTGGGCCTGCGCTGGACCGACAGCTACGCGCAGCTGGGCCCGGACTTCCACACCGAGCTGCGCCCCACCCCCCTGCCCGCCCCGCACCTGGTGGGTCTGAGCGAGCGCCTGGCCCGAGAGCTCGGGCTGGACCCGTCCCGCCTGGCCGAGCCCGGGGTGGTGGCCGCCCTCACCGGCAGCGGCCTGCTGGCCGGCTCGCGTCCCCTGGCCACGGTGTACAGCGGGCACCAGTTCGGCGTCTGGGCGGGCCAGCTGGGCGATGGCCGGGCCCTGCTCCTGGGCGAGGTGCAGACCGCCGCCGGCCCGCAGGAAATCCAGCTCAAAGGCGCGGGCCGCACCCCCTACTCGCGCATGGGCGACGGCCGCGCGGTTCTGCGCTCCAGCATCCGCGAGTTCCTGAGCTCGGAGGCGATGGCCGCCCTGGGCATCCCCACCACTCGGGCCCTCATGGTCACCGGTTCGCCCGCCCCCGTCTTGCGCGAAGAGGTGGAAACGGCCGCCGTGGTGACCCGGTTGGCGCCCAGCTTCATCCGCTTTGGCCACTTTGAACATTTCGCCGCCAGCGGCCAGGACGCACAGCTGCGGCAGCTGGCCGACTACGTCATCGACCGCTTCTACCCCGAGTGTCGTGACGGTGCGGCCCGCGAACGCCTGGGCGGCAGCGCCGAGGCCGCCCTCCTTGAGCAGGTCAGTGAACGCACCGCCGCCCTGGTCGCCCAGTGGCAGGCCGTGGGCTTTTGCCACGGGGTGATGAACACCGACAACATGTCCATCCTGGGCCTGACCCTGGACTACGGGCCCTTCCAGTTCATGGACGGCTTCGACCCCGGCCACATCTGCAACCACAGCGACTCCGGCGGGCGCTATGCCTACCACCGCCAACCCAATATCGCCTACTGGAACCTGCACGCGCTGGCCCAGGCCCTGCTGCCCCTGATCGGTGACCAGGAAACCGCCATCGCGGCGCTGCAGTCCTATCCGCGCGTGTTCCCGCAGGCGCTGCAGGCTCGCATGCAGGCCAAGCTGGGACTGGCCCACACGCAAGACGACGACCGGGGCCTGATCGACGACCTCCTGAAGCTGATGGCGGCGGGCCGGGTCGATTACCCGCTGTTCTGGCGGCTCCTGTCTGACCATGTGGCTGGCGGCTCGCCCGAGCCGGTGCGCGATCTCTTTGCGGACCGCGAAGCGCTGGACGCCTGGTTGCGACGCTACGCGGCGCGCCGCGCACACGAAGCCGCCGACGATGCCGCCATCGGTGCGCGCATGCGTGCGGTCAACCCCAAGTTCGTGCTGCGCAACCACCTGGGCGAACTGGCGATCCGCCAGGCCAAGGCGGGTGACTTCTCCGGCGTGTCGCGCCTCCTGGCGCTGCTGCAGGACCCGTACGACGATCACCCGGACGCACCGACCGACTACGCCGGCCTGCCGCCCGACTGGGCTTCCTCCATCGAAATCAGCTGCTCCTCATGACCTACCCGATCCAGAAAACCGACGCCGAGTGGCAGGCCCACCTGGCCGCCCAGGGCGCCGAACCGCGCGCCTTCGACATCACCCGCCGCGCCGCCACCGAACGCCCCTACACCGGCAAGTACGAACAAGTCTGGGCCGACGGCAGCTACCACTGCATCTGCTGCGGCAACAAGCTCTTTGACGCGCACACCAAGTTCGACGCCGGTTGCGGCTGGCCCAGTTTCTCGCTGGCCGTGCCGGGCGCCATCCGCGAACTGACCGACGCCAGCCACGGCATGGTGCGCACCGAGACCGTCTGTGCACAATGCGGTGCGCACCTGGGCCATGTCTTTCCCGATGGCCCGGCGCCCACGGGCCTGCGCTATTGCATGAATTCCGCCTCGCTGAATTTCACCCCTGACCCCAAGGCCTGAGGCCCGCTGCATGAAGCTGCTGATCGACTTCTTTCCCATCATCCTGTTCTTCGTCGCCTTCAAGGTGGCGGATATCTACACGGCCACGGCGGTCGCCATCGTCGCCACCATCGCCCAGATCGCGTGGATCCGCTGGCGCACCGGTCGGGTCGAGCTGATGCAGTGGCTCAGCCTCGGGGTGATCGTGGTGTTCGGCGGTGCCACCCTGCTGGCCCACAGCGAGACCTTCATCAAGTGGAAGCCCACCGTGCTGTACTGGCTCATGGGCGGCGCGCTGCTGGCAGGGCCGCTCTTTTTCGGGCGCAACTTTCTCAAGTCCCTCCTGGGCGGCCAGGTCGCCCTGCATGAAGACGGCTGGCGCGTCATGAACTGGAGCTGGTGCGCCTTCTTTGCCGCCATGGGTGCGATCAACCTGTGGGTGGCCTACCACTACGACACCGACACCTGGGTGAACTTCAAGCTGTTCGGCGGCATCGGCCTGATGCTGCTGTTCGTGCTGGCCCAGGGCCTGTACCTGGCCCGCTACATGAAGTCGGACGAAGCCGGCGAAGCCGCCGACTCGACCCCGCCCAAGGCATGAGCGCAGGGACCGGCATCACCGCGCAGGCTGTCCATGCGCGCCTGGCAGAAGTCCTGCAGCCCGCGCACCTGGAGGTGATCGACGAGAGCGCCGACCATGCCGGACACGCCGGTGCCGACAGCACGGGCTCGGGCACCCACTTTCGGGTGCGGATTGCCTCCCCCGCCTTCACCGGCAAGCGCCGCGTCGCCCAGCATCGCCTTGTGTATGATGCGCTGCAAGATTTTCTGGCCCGTGGCCTGCACGCCCTGGCCATCGAGATTGTCTGACCCCCCCCTTCTGCGCGGACTCCGCGGATTCGTTAGGAAACTTCCCCCATGAAAAAGCACCTTCTTGCCGCCATTGCGGCTGCCACCCTGTGCGCCGCCCTGCCCGCCCTGGCGCAGAACATCGCCATCGTCAACGGCAAGCCGGTGCCCAAGGCTCGCGCCGACGCCCTGGCTGCCCAGGTTGCCAAGAGCGGCCGTCCGGTCACCCCCGAGCTGACCAACCAGATCAAGGACGAAGTCATCGCCCGCGAGATCTTCATGCAGGAAGCGTCCAAGCGAGGCCTGGACGGCAGCGATGACTACAAGGTCCAGTTGGAACTGGCCCGCCAGACCATCCTGATTCGCGCCCTTTTCGCCGACTTCCAGGAAAAGAACCCGGTCACCGACGCCGACGCCAAGGCCGAATACGACAAGTTCGTCGCCGCCAACGCCGGCAAGGAATACCGCGCCCGCCACATCCTCCTGGCCAAGGAGGAAGAAGCCAAGGCCGTCATCGCCAGCCTCAAGAAGGGCGCCAAGTTCGAAGACCTCGCCAAGAAGCAGTCCAAGGACCCCGGATCGGGCGCCAACGGCGGCGACCTGGACTGGGCCCAAGCCAAGGGCTTCGTGCCTGAGTTCTCCGAGGCCATGGTCAAGCTGTCCAAGGGCCAGACCACCCAGACGCCGGTCAAGACGCAGTACGGCTTTCACGTGATCCGCCTGGACGACGTGCGCGAAGCCCAGATGCCCAAGTTCGAAGAGGTCAAGCCGCAGATCCAGCAGCAGATGCAGCAGGAGCGCCTGGCCAAGTTCCAGGAGGAGCTCCGTACCAAGGCCAAGGTGGAATAAGTTCTCTCCAGCCTGTCCAGAAAAGCGGCCCGCGGGCCGCTTTTTTCATGCCCCGCGCGCGGACGGGATAATCACGCCCCATGCTCGCTTACCACCAGCTTGAACTGCTCGCCCCCGCACGCGATGCTGATATCGGCATCGAAGCGGTGAACCATGGCGCGGACGCCGTCTACATCGGCGGGCCGGGCTTTGGCGCCCGAGCGTCGGCAGGCAACACCATCCAGGACATCGAGCGCCTGGTCCGGCATGCGCACCGTTTCGGCAGCCGCATCTTCATCACCCTCAACACCATCTTGCGTGACGACGAGCTCGAGCCGGCCCGCCGCATGGCCTGGGACGTGTACCACGCGGGGGCCGACGCGCTGATCGTGCAAGACATGGGCCTGCTCGAGATCGACATGCCGCCAATCCAGCTGCACGCCAGCACCCAGTCGGACATCCGCACCCCCGAGAAGGCTCGCTTCCTGCAAGACGCCGGCTTCTCGCAGCTGGTGCTGGCGCGCGAACTGACCCTGGAACAGATCCGCGAGGTGGGCGCTGCGCTGGACCCACAGCGCAGCGTCATGGAATTCTTCGTGCACGGAGCCCTGTGTGTGGCCTACAGCGGCCAGTGCTTCATCTCCCATGCGCACACCGGCCGCAGTGCCAACCGCGGCGACTGCTCGCAAGCCTGCCGCCTGCCCTACCAAGTGCTCGATGCCCAGGGCCGCTTCATTGCGCACGACCAGCACGTGCTGTCCATGAAGGACAACAACCAGAGCGCCAACCTGGCTGCCCTGGTGGATGCGGGCATCCGCAGCTTCAAGATCGAAGGCCGCTACAAGGATATGGGCTATGTGAAGAACATCACCGCCCACTACCGCAAGCTGCTGGACGAACTGATCGAGGCGCGCGAGGGCAGCGCGCAGCCCTATGCCCGCGCCTCCAGCGGACGCACGCGCTTTTCCTTCACGCCGGACCCGAACCAGAACTTCAACCGCGAATTCACCGACTACTTCGTCAACGGCCGCCAGGACGACATTGGTGCCTTCGACTCACCCAAGAATCCGGGGCAGGCCATGGCCTGGGTGACGCGGGTGCAAGCGGGTGAAGGCTGGATCGAACTCGCATGCGACAACCCGGACACCGAGCTGCACAACGGAGACGGCCTGTGCTACTTCGACCTGCAAAAGGAATTGGTGGGCATGGCGATCAATCGCGCCGAACCCGCGGGAACCCCGGGCCACTGGCGCGTCTTTCCCAAGGACCCGATCACGGGCATGCGTGACCTGCGCAAGGGCACCCGCATCAACCGCAACCGCGACATGAGTTGGGTGCGACAGCTCGAGAAAAAATCCAGCGAGCGACGCATCGGCGTGTGGGCCGAGCTCTCCGAGACACCCGAGGGCTTCACGCTCACGCTCACCGACGAGGACGGCCACGAGGGCCGGGCCTCGCTGCCTCAGGCGCGGGAGGCAGCCCGCGACCCGGCGCGCCAGGAGGCGCAGCTGCGCGAGCAGATCGGCCGCTTTGGCACCACCGACTTCGAGGCGCTGGATATTCGCCTGTCGCTCTCGGGCCCCTGGTTCCTGCCGGCTTCCTTCCTGAACCATCTGCGGCGCGACGCAGTCGCCGCCCTGGAAGCCGCCCGTGCAGCCGCCTGGCAGCGACCGCCGCGTGGTCGCCCCATGGAGCCGCCCACGCCCTATCCCGAAGACACCCTGTCCTACCTCGCCAACGTGTTGAACCAGAAGGCGCGTGACTTCTACGCCCGGCACGGGGTAAGGGTGATCGATGCGGCCTACGAAAGCCACGAAGAGGAAGGCGAGGTCTCGCTCATGATCACCAAGCACTGCGTGCGCTGGAGCATGAGCCTGTGCCCCAAGCAGGCCAAAGGCGTCACTGGCGTTCAGGGCACGGTGCGGGCCGAGCCGCTGCAGCTCGTGAACGGCAAGGAAAAGCTCACCCTGCGCTTTGATTGCAAGCCGTGCGAAATGCACGTGGTCGGCAAGATGAAAAAGTCGGTGATGAACCAGCGCACTCGCGAGATGGCCGAGGTACCGATGCAGTTCTACCGGACCCGGCCCGCCACCGCCGCGGGGCCTTCCGGGGTGCCCCCTGGGGGCAGCGATGGTGCTATCGTCTCGCGGTGACCTCCGACCGCCCTTCCCCCCTCTCCCGCGCGGCCCGCTGGGCCCTGACCGTCCTGGCCGCCTGTGCCTGCCAGGCCCGCGCCCAGTCCTCGGCGCTGTCAGATGAAGTTCCCTTCATCACCACCCCCGACAACGTCACCCTCGAGATGCTGCAGGCCGCGCGCGTGGGCCCTGCCGATCACGTCATCGACCTGGGTTCCGGCGATGGCCGCATCGTCATCGTGGCGGCCAAACGCTTCGGTGCCACCGGCCTGGGCGTGGAGATCGTCCCTGATCTTGTCGACAAGAGCCTGCGCACCGCGCGCGAGGTTGGCGTCGCCGACCGGGTGAATTTCAAGGTGCAGGACCTGTTTCAGACCGATCTGTCGCCGGCCTCGGTCATCACCATGTACCTGCTGCCGGACTTCAATCTGAAGCTGCGGCCCGCCCTGTTGGCGCTCAAGCCTGGCACCCGCATCGTCTCTCACGACTGGGACATGGGCGACTGGAAACCCGACCAGACCACGGTGGTGCCCGTCCCCGACAAGAAAGTCGGCCTGGAGAAATCCAGCAAGGTGCATCTGTGGACCGTCCCCGCGCGCATCGACGGCCTGTGGTGCGGCGCGGGTTCGCTTCGCGATTTCTCGCTGCGGGTGACCCAGCGTTACCAGGAGGTCAAGGCCACGCTCACGCGTGGCGAGCGGGTGCGCGAGATCCAGGGCCAGATGGCCGGTGCGGTGCTGCGTACGCAGCCCACTCGCCACGGCGCACTCGAACTGACGCAGGAAGGCGCGCAGCTGCGCGTCACGGGCGGCGAAGGCACGCTGGCGATGGCACGGGATGCGTCCTTCGCCCGTGCCACCGGCGCCGCCTGCCGCTGAAGCCTTAGCCCACCCAGCGGCGCGCGTTGCGCCAGATCCGCAGCCAGGGGCTGTGCTTGCTGACGTCACCGCCCGTCCAGGACATCTGGACGTTGCGGAAGACCCGCTCCGGGTGCGGCATCATGGCCGTGAAGCGGCCGTCGGCCGTGGTCACCGCCGTCAGACCGCCCGGACTGCCGTTCGGGTTGTATGGATAGGCCTCGGTGGCTTGGCCGTGGGGGTCGATAAAGCGCATCGCCCCGAGCGCCCGGCCCGCGTTCCCGCGCTGCGCAAAGTTCGCATAGCCCTCACCGTGCGCCACCACGATCGGCAGGCGGCTACCCGCCATCCCCTGGAAGAACAGGCTGGGCGACTCCAGCACCTCCACCTGCGACAGGCGCGCCTCGTAGCGCTCGCTGCGGTTGGTGGTGAAGCGCGGCCAGTCCTGCGCGCCAGGGATGATGTCGGCCAGTTCGGCCAGCATCTGGCATCCGTTGCACACGCCCAGGGCGAAGGTGTCGGGCCGGCCAAAAAAGGCCTGGAACTGCGTAGAGAGCGGCGCATTGAAGGTGATGCTGCGGGCCCAGCCGATACCGGCACCGAGCGTGTCGCCATAGCTGAAACCGCCGCAGGCCACAAAGCCCTTGAAGTCCTCGAGCCTGGCCCGGCCGGACTGCAAATCGGTCATGTGCACGTCCACCGCCTCGAAGCCCGCCAGGTCGAAGCAGTAGGCCATCTCCACATGCGAGTTCACGCCCTGCTCGCGAAGGACCGCCACACGCGGGCGCGCCAGGTTCAGGAAAGGCGCGGCCACGTCCTCGGACGCGTCAAAGCTCGGCGCGAACTGCAGGCCCGGGTCGTCCGGACGACCGGCGGCCGCATGCTCGGCGTCGGCCCCCTCGGGGTTGTCACGCTGCTGGCAGATCTTCCAGCTCACGCTGTCCCAGACCTGCTGCAGGTCCTGCAGGCTGGCGCTGAACACCGCCTTGGTGTCACGCCAGACCTGCACCTGGCCCTTGCCGACCTCGATCTCGCTGTCGGCGGGACGCGTCTTGCCGATGAAGTGGCTGTGGCGGGACAGGCCGTGCTCACGCAAGACCTGCATCACCTCGTTGCGCACCGCGGTGGGCACCTGCAACACCACGCCCAGTTCTTCGTTGAACAGGGCGCGCAGCGTCAGCTCCTCGCGGCGGGCGCTGACCTGACCCGCCCAGTTCTTGGCGTCGCCGTGGTCGGCGCGGCTGTCGCTGATGCCATCGCCTTCAGTCACCAGCAGGTCGACGTTCAGGCTCACGCCCACCTGGCCGGCAAAGGCCATCTCGCAGGCCGCGGCCATCAGGCCGCCGTCGCTGCGGTCGTGATAGGCCAGCAGGCGACCCTGGGCACGCAGGGTGTTCACGGCATGGACCAGGTTCACCAGGTCCTGCGGATCGTCCAGGTCCGGCACCCTGCCGCCCGGTTGTTCCAGCACCTGCGCCAGGATGCTGCCGCCCATGCGGTTGCGGCCGCGGCCCAGATCGACCAGCACCAGGGTGGTGTCGCCCTGGGCCTGCAGCTGGGGCGTAAGGGTGCCCCGCACGTCCGAAAGGGTGGCAAAGGCGGTCACCACCAGGCTCACGGGCGAGACCACCTTCTTGGAGGCGCCCGCCTCCTGCCATTGGGTGCGCATGGACAGGCTGTCCTTGCCCACCGGAACTGAAATACCCAGCGCCGGGCACAGTTGCATGCCCACCGCCTTGACCGTCTCGTACAGCGCGGCGTCTTCGCCCGGCTCGCCGCAGGCGGCCATCCAGTTGGCGGATAGCTTGACACGGGGCAGCTCGATCGGTGCCGCCAGCAGGTTGGTGATGGCCTCGGCCACCGCCATGCGACCCGAGGCCGGGGCATCCAGGGCCGCCAGCGGGGTGCGCTCGCCCAGGGCCATGGCCTCACCGGCGAAACCGCGGTAGTCGGCCAAGGTGACGGCGCAATCAGCCACCGGCACCTGCCAGGGGCCGACCATCTGGTCGCGATGCGTCAAGCCGCCGACCGTGCGGTCGCCGATCGTGATCAGAAAGCGCTTGGACGCCACCGTGGGGTGCGCGAGCACCCGGATCACGGCGTCCTGCAGAGACACCCCTGACAGATCCAGCGGCGGGGACTGGCGCGGGACCGACTGCACCTGGCGATGCATCTTGGGCGGCTTGCCAAGCAGCACGTCCATCGGCATATCGACCGCCTGGGTGGTCTCGTCGGCCACCACCAGCTGGCGCTCCTGCGTGGCCACGCCCACCACCGCGAAGGGGCAGCGCTCACGCTCGCAAAAGGCGGTGAACTGCGCGAGCGATTCGGGCGCAATCGCAAGGACATAGCGCTCCTGGCTCTCGTTGCACCAGATCTCCTTGGGCGCAAGGCCCGATTCCTCCAGGGGCACCTTCGACAAGTCAAAGCGCGCACCGCGACCGGCATCGTTTGTGAGCTCGGGGAAGGCGTTGGACAGGCCGCCCGCGCCCACGTCGTGGATGGCAAGCACCGGGTTGGCCGCGCCCAACTTCCAGCAATGATTGATGACCTCCTGCGCGCGGCGCTCGATCTCGGGGTTGCCTCGCTGGACCGAGTCGAAGTCAAGTTCGGCCGCGTTGGCGCCGGTGGCCATGGAGCTGGCCGCGCCGCCGCCCATGCCGATGCGCATGCCAGGCCCCCCCAGCTGCACCAGCAAAGTGCCTGGCGGGAACTCGATCTTGTGCGTGAGACCCGCGTCGATATGGCCCAGGCCGCCCGCGATCATGATCGGCTTGTGGTAGCCGCGCACCACGCCGTCCACCGTCTGCTCGTATTCGCGGAAGTAGCCGGCCAGGTTGGGACGACCAAACTCGTTGTTGAACGCGGCGCCGCCCAGCGGGCCCTCGGTCATGATCTGCAGCGGGCTGGCGATATGGGCGGGGCGGCCATTGGGCGACTCCCACAGGCGAGACACGGAAAAGCCCGTGAGGCCCGCCTTGGGCCGCGAGCCGCGGCCCGTCGCGCCTTCGTCGCGGATCTCGCCGCCAGCGCCAGTGGACGCGCCCGGAAAGGGCGAGATGGCGGTCGGGTGGTTGTGGGTCTCCACCTTCATCAGCACGTGCTGCACGGAGGCGCGCTTGACGTAGGCGCTGGGGCCGGCGTCGGCCGGCACGAACAGCTCGGCCTGCGAGCCTTCCATGACGGCGGCATTGTCGGAATAGGCCACCACCGTGTGCTGCGGATGGAGCTGGTGGGTGTTGCGGATCATGGCAAACAGGCTCTTGTCCTGGGCCACGCCGTCGACGGTGAAGCTGGCGTTGAAGATCTTGTGTCGGCAATGCTCGCTATTGGCCTGCGCGAACATCATCAGCTCGACGTCGGTGGGGTTGCGCCCCAGGCCCTGGAAGGCATTCACCAGGTAGTCGATCTCGTCGTCGGCCAGCGCCAGGCCGAAGCGGGTGTTGGCCGCCTCCAGGGCGGCGCGAGCGCCACCCAGGATGTCCACCTGCTCCATCGGCACCGGGTCCAGCGCGGTAAAGAGCCGGTGGGCGTCGCGCCGGGCGGGCACCACGCTGTCGGTCATGCGGTCATGCAGCAGGGCCGCCACCGCCTCGCGCTGGACGGGCGTCAGCGCAGGACGGCCCGACAGCAGCCCTCCCTTGAGACCGACACGGTATTCAATGAGGCGCTCCAGCCGCCTGACCGGCAGGCCGCAGTTGTGGGCGATGTCGGTGGCCTTGGAGGCCCAGGGCGAGACGGTGCCCAGACGGGGCGTGACGACCACGAGTTCGCCCTCGGCCGGGCCGCTCCAGGGCTCGCCGTAGGTCAGAAGGGCCGCCAGGCGCTGGGCCAAGTCGGTCGGCGGGGCCTGTTCCCAGGCCGCCAGGTGCACATAGCGCGCCTGCAGCGAGACGATCTTGTCGTGGACGGCCTGCAGGCGGGGCAGCAGTTGCTGGACGCGGAACTCGCTGAGGGCCGTGCCGCCCTCCAACTCGGTGATATGCAGGGTCACGGTGTAGCCTGTGTGGGGTAGGAAGGCGCCTGGCCGCTGACTGGGGCCGGGCGCGCAGCCCGCCATTTTACCGGGCACCCTGGCGGCACCCTGCGGCCAGCGGGCCCCTCTGGGATAATCAAGCCCCATGAGCATCACGTACAAGGACGCCGACGGCATCCAGGGCATGCGCACCGCCTGCCGCCTCGCCTCCGAGGTCCTGGACCACCTCACGCCTTTTATCCAGCCGGGTATCACAACCCGCGAAATCGACCGCCTCGCCGCCGAGCACATGAAAACGCAAGGCAGCACCTCGGCCACTCTGGGCTACCAGCCTCCCGGCTATCCGCCCTACCCCGCCTCCCTGTGTACTTCGGTCAACCACGTGGTGTGTCATGGCATCCCGAACGACAAGCCCCTGAAAAAGGGCGACATCGTCAATGTGGACGTCACTGTCATCAAGGACGGCTGGTATGGCGACACCAGCCGCATGTTCGTCGTCGGCGACACGTCCATCGCCGCCCGCCGCCTGGTCTCCATGACCTACGACGCGATGTGGCACGGCATCGTGCAGGTGCGCCCGGGCGCGCGCCTGGGCGACATCGGCCATGCCATCCAGAAATTCGCCGAGGGCCTGGGCTTCTCGGTGGTGCGCGAGTTCTGCGGCCACGGCATCGGCCGGCGCTTTCACGAAGAACCGCAGGTGTTGCATTACGGCAAGCCTGGCACCCTGGAAGAACTGCAACCGGGCATGACCTTCACCATCGAGCCCATGATCAACCTGGGCCGCCGCGAGGTGAAAGAACATGGCAACGATGGCTGGACCATCGTCACCAAGGACCACTCCTTGTCGGCCCAGTGGGAACACACGGTGCTCGTCACCGAGACCGGCTACGAAGTGCTGACCCTGTCCGCCGGCAGCCCGCCGCCGCCGGCCTTCGTGCCCGCCTGATCCTGGCGACTGGCCATGAACGTGCCTCTGGCCACTCAGACCGCAGCCGTCGCCGCCCCCGACTTGCACGCCCTGCGCGAGGATTGGCGCGCGCGCAAGGCCGCCCGCCTCGCGCCGCTCATGGCCAAGGGACCCTCGGTGCGTGGCCTGCGTGAGGTGCTGCGCGGACTGGCCCGGGACGCCGACCTCACCCTGTGCGCCCTGTGGCAGCACGCGGGATTTCCTGAGGGCTTCGCCTTGGTGGCCGTGGGTGGGTACGGAAGGGGCGAGCTCTTTCCCCATTCCGACATCGACGTGCTGGTGCTCATGCCCGACGGTACCTCCCTGGCGTCCGATCCGCAGCTACAGGCGCGGGTTGAGGCGTTCATCGGCTGGTGCTGGGACCTGGGCCTGGAGATCGGCTCCAGCGTGCGCACCCTGTCCGACTGCCTCGAGCAATCCGCCGCCGACGTCACCGTGCAGACCTCGCTGCTCGAATCGCGACGCGTGGCCGGCCACGCCGGGCTGCACCGCGAGTTCATGCGCCGCTTTAACGAGCAGATGGACCCGCGCGCCTTCTTTGTGGCCAAGACGCTGGAAATGCGCCAGCGTCATCACAAGTTCGAGAACACCCCCTATTCGCTCGAACCCAATGGCAAGGAATCCCCCGGGGGTCTGCGTGATCTGCAGGTCATCTTGTGGGTGGCGCGCGCCGCCGGCCTGGGCCGCAGCTGGGACGAGCTCGCCCGCGACGGCTTGGCCACCCCCTTCGAGGCTCGCCAGATCAAGCGCAACGAGGCCCTGCTCACCCTGATCCGCGCCCGCCTGCACCTGCTGGCTGGCCGCCGCGAGGACCGCCTGGTATTCGACCTGCAGACACCGGTGGCCGAGACCTTTGGCGACAGCAACCAGATGGATGCCAATGGCCGCATCATCGAGCGCGCCAGCGAGGCACTGATGCGACGTTTCTACTGGGCGGCCAAGGCCGTCACCCAGTTGAACCAGGTACTGCTCCTGAACATCGAGGAGCGCCTGATGCCGGCCGACGCGCCGCCACACCGCATCAACGACCGCTTTTTCATCAAGAACGGCCGCATCGAGGTGGCCAGCGACGACCTGTACGAGCGCCATCCCGAGGCCATCCTCGAGACCTTCCTGGTCTACCAGCAGACCTTGGGTGCCCAGGACCTCTCGGCGCGCACGCTGCGCGCCCTGTACAACGCACGTCGTCTCATGGACGGCAAGTTCCGCAGCAACCCTACTAACCGAGCCACCTTCCGCGCGATCCTGATGGAGCCCTCAGGCATCACGCACGCCATGCGCCTGATGAACCAGACCTCGGTGCTCGGGCGCTACCTGTGGGTGTTCCGCCGCATCGTGGGCCAGATGCAGCATGACCTGTTCCATGTCTACACCGTGGACCAGCACATCCTGATGGTCCTGCGCAACGTCCGTCGCTTCTTCATCGCCGAACACGCCCACGAGTACCCCTTCTGCTCGCAACTGGCGGGCGGCTGGGACAAGCCCTGGATCCTGTATGTCGCGGCCCTGTTCCATGACATCGCCAAAGGACGCGGCGGTGACCACTCCGATCTGGGCGCACGCGAAGTACGGACCTTTTGCCGCCAGCACGGCATCGGCACCGAGGACGCGAAGCTGATCGAGTTTCTGGTGCGCGAGCACCTGACCATGAGCCATATCGCGCAGAAGCAGGACCTGAGCGACCCCGAGGTGATCGGCGCCTTCGCGCGGCGCGTGGGTACCGAGCGCCACCTGACCGCGCTGTACCTGCTCACCGTGGCCGATATCCGCGGTACCAGCCCCAAGGTCTGGAACGCCTGGAAGGGCAAGCTGCTGGAGGACCTTTACCGGGCCACCGTTCGCGCCCTGGGCGGGCGCGCGCCGGACCGCGACGCGCAGATCGAGGCCTGCAAGCGCGAGGCCCTGGTGCAACTGGGCCTGCATGCCCTCCCGCACGACGCCCACAAGACCTTGTGGGACACGCTCGATGTTGGCTACTTCATGCGCCATGACGCCAGCGAGGTGGCCTGGCACACCCGCCACATCACCCGTCACCGCGCCGGCCTGGAGGGTGTGGCTGGCACGCCTTTGGTGCGCGCGCGCCTGTCTCCAGTGGGCGAGGGCCTGCAGGTCATGGTCTACACACCGGACCAGGCCGACCTGTTCGCGCGGATCTGCGGCTACTTCGATCAGGCCGGCTTCAGCATCCTGGACGCACGCATCCACACCACCCGCGACCGGCATGCGCTGGACACCTTCCAGGTGGTCAGCTCCATGCTCCCTGAGCACAATCGCGAGCTCGTGCACATGGTGGAGTCCGAACTGCAGCAGGTGCTGGCCGCGGCTGGCCCCCTGCCCGCCCCCAGCCGCGGGCGCGTGTCGCGCCGGGTCAAGAGCTTTCCGATCACGCCACGGGTGCACCTCACCCCCGACGAAAAAGCCCAGCGCTGGCTGCTGTCCATCTCGGCCAGCGACCGGGTGGGCCTGCTTTACTCGGTCGCACGCATACTGGCCCAACACCACATCAACCTGCAGCTGGCCAAGGTCTCCACCTTGGGCGAGCGGGTGGAAGACACCTTCCTGGTTGACGGCCCCGAGCTGCAGCAGAACAAGCGGCAGATCGAGATCGAGACGGAGCTCCTGGCCGCACTTGCCGGCTGAACCGGTGCTGTCGCCGTCGCGAGCGATCGAGGCTGATAGCGAGCGAATGACTTCGCGCTGACCCGGCTTCTCGTCAGCCTGATTGCAAGCGACGGGTGGGTAACCTCCCTGGCTTTCACCCTCACCGGCCTCGATCGCCGCAAGAAAGCCATGCAGCCCACCGACCGCTCCCTGCACCCATCCAAACGCCCACGTGAGGACGACACCGACTCCCATCTTGTTTCTCGGCCTCGCACAGGGCTTTCGCCTGATGCGACGGCGATGACGCATGCAGTCCACGATAGGAAGGAACGCAGCACCCGATGCCTCGCACCGGTGAGGATGGACCTACCGGCAGTACGCCGCACGGCCGACCCGTTCCCGCAATCGTCGGAGACCGCCCCGCGACGGTTGCTTGGGGCCCGCTCGACCGCCGTCGTCACCCCGCCACCGCACCTGGATCCGTCCCCGCCCTGGAGCAAGGCGGCGTCCCCCTCGTTGGCGATGTCGCCGCTCCTGTTGCCGGAGCCGGTCCGGCCTAGCCTCTGGCAGGTCTCAGGCCCTTCCACCGATTTGCGCGCGCTTTGGGTCGGAGGCGAGCTGCGCTACCCCCGAGCCAGGGAGGTCACGGGAGCCTCAGGGCTGGTCGTGCAATCCTCCAGCGATCGCAGCACAGGACTTTGCGCAACCCAGTTGACAGAGGAACTCCTGCTCGTGATGGTCGGTCGGGCGCCTGCGACCTCGGTGGCGTCAAGCTCGCACGCAGAACCTGCTTACACCGCACTCATGGTCATCGATCCTTACATGCCGGATCACCCACAAAAGGCTATGTCAGCGCTCGAATCCTTCACCCGCCAATCAGGATCGCCCGCCAACATCTGGGTCGGGGTGGGCACGGAGTACATGCTTCAAGACCTCGCCGCAGATGTCGACAAAATGTCGCTGACCGAGCTTCTTGAGCGGTATGACATCCCTGAATCTACGATTCAAGCCTCGCCGCCGGCCAGGGATCCCCAAGCGCAAGTGTTTGACATCCTGTCAGCCAGCCACCCGGCCCGTGCTCGCGATTTGGCTGCCAAGTTGGGGGGTCAGGTCGTTGACCTGCCTCAGGGCGCCGCCTTCCTGGCCCCGTCAGGCGAGCTCGATACCTTCATGCATCTCCCGCGCCTTTCCGAGAACCCTGAGCCGCACTCTCCCATCAGCCTGCGCGAGATTGATCCCACCGCCGACTCGTACGCCATCCAAGCCGCCCCAGCCGACCGAAAAGCGATCGCGGCCCTACGCATGAGCACGGAAGCACTCCAAGTGGAAACGCTGGAGCCGGGGGCCGAACCGGTTGAACTACGGAGCCTGCCTTCTGGCGTTGCCATCACCCTGTGCGCGCCGGGCTTCTTGGCCATCCGCTTCGCAAAACCTGACAGCGACATGCAGGAGATCGCCTGCGCCAGTGCGCAGGAGTTCATCGACCGCACGCGCAAGCCGGGATTTCAAATGGACCTGGTCTATGACCTTGCCGCGATCTCGCAGGCGCTCCGCGAGGCAACCGGAGTGGGCAGAGCAGCGACAGGAATTTCAGACGGCCCGATTCGCCGCGAGCCCATCGTCCCTGACCCGGTCAACCCGATGGACTCGGCATCCGGGGACGACTACACGAGGTCCATCCGCGAAGCGCAAGAAATCATCCTGACCAGCACGCTGAAACGCTACGCGACAATCTTTCGCGACCACGCTGCCGCGGCGGGCGTGCGAGCCACCGATCTGACGGGTAAAGAAATCGTCTTTACCGCAGACGGACGCCGGGAAATTCGCGCCCGGGTCGACTGAACGGGCTTCTTCCCGCGCCTGAGGGTCAATGCGATAACTGCGCCCAGGCCTTATCCAACCGCTTGACACTTACTGGCTGCGGCGTGCGCAGTTCCTGCGCGAAAAAGCTCACGCGCAGTTCCTCCAGCAGCCAGCGGAATTCCAGCATGCGGACGTCGGCCACGCCCTTGCGCTCGGCGACCAGTCGCCAATACCGCTGCTCCTGCGGCTTGAGTTCGGCCAGTCGCGCGGCATCACGCGCCGGGTCGGCGCGCAGCTTGTCCAGGCGCAGAGTCACGGCCTTGAGGTAGCGGGCGTAGTGCTGCAGTGCCGCCCAGGGCGTCTCCAGCAGGAACCGCTTGCTCACCAGGCGCTGCAGCTGCTGCGCGCAGTCCTGCGTGACCTCGGGGGCATTCTTCGTGTCCTTGACCTTGCGCAGCGCCGATGCGTACTCCGCCAGCACGGTCCCTGCCAGGCGCGCCACCTCGTTGGCGATGAGCGTCAACCGCCCACGGCCTTCTTCCACGCGGCGCTTGAAAGCGGCCTCGTCACCCGGCAGCGGCTCCTGCAAGAACGCGCGGTCCACGGCCACCGCGATGATCTGCTCGCGCAACTCCTCCTGCGTGCCCAAGGCCATATAGCCCACCGCCATCTTTTGCAGGTCGGGGATATTTTTCTCGAGGTACTTCAGCGCATCGCGGATCTGAAGCGCGAACAGGCGCCGTAGGCCCACGCGGTGCTTCGCGGCTGCCACCTCGGGCTCGTCGTACACCTCGATCGTGACCGCATCGCCCTGGTCCACCAGCGCGGGAAAGCCCACCAGGCTGGTGCCGCCTTTGCGGATTTCCATGAGCTCGGGCAGCTCGCCGAAGGTCCAGGCGGTGTGGCGCTGGGCCGCGTCGGGCGCAGCCGCCGGCGCGGTTTTCACCGCGGCAACCGCCCCGTGGCGACCCGGTACACCCAGCGTGGGGGCAGCAGTGGCCGCTGCGGATCCCGCCTCGGTAGCAGGGGCTGAGGCCACGGCGCCCTTCAGCGCCGCCAGCGCCTGGAAGGCGCCACGCGCTTGCGCCCCGAGTTCGGCCTTGAGCGCACCCAGGTTGCGCCCCATGCCCAATTGGCGGCCATGCTCGTCGACCACCCGCAGGTTCATGAACAGGTGCACAGGCACCATGTCCAGCTTGAAGTCGGTGCGCTTGACATCCAGGCTGGTGGCCTCGCGCACGCGCTTGAGAAGTGCGTCGGTGAGCGAGCCGTGGGCCCAGGACTCGGGCGCGCTCAGGGCCTGTGCGAGTTGCGCCGCCGACTCGGGCAGCGGCACGAAGCGAGAACGGGGCTTTTGCGGCAGGCTTTTGAGCAGGGCCTGGACCTTGTCCTTGAGCATGCCGGGCACCAGCCACTCGCAGCGTTCCTCGGCCACCTGGTTCAAGACAAACAGGGGCACGGTCACGGTCAGGCCGTCACGCACGTCGCCGGGGTCATGCAGGAAGCTGGTGGCGCAGTCCACCCCACCCAGTCGCAGAGTGCGGGGAAAGGCCTCGGTGGTGATGCCAGCGGCCTCGTGCCGCATCAACTCTTCACGCGTGAGCTTCAGGAGGTTCGGGTTCTGTCGGCTCTCGGTGCGGTACCAGCCCTCGAAGGTGCCGCCGCTGTAGACGTCAGGCGGCAGCTGCTGGTCGTAGAACGCGAAGATCAGTTCGTCATCCACCAACACGTCCTGCCGGCGCGACTTGTGCTCCATATCCTGCACCTGGCGGATCAACTTGCGGTTGGCGCCCAGGAACGGCAGATTCGTCTCCCACTGGCCCTCCACCAGGCCTTCGCGGATGAAGATCTCCCGCGCACCGGCCTGATCCACCCGGGCAAAGGCCACACGCCGCCCGCTGTAGATGACGAGGCCATACAGGGTGGCGCGCTCCAGGGCCACCACCTCGGCCTGCTTCTTCTCCCAATGGGGATCGAGCAACTGCTTTTTCAGCAGATGGTCGGCCACTTCCTCCACCCACTGCGGCTCAATGTTCGCGATGCCGCGACCGAACAGGCGCGTGGTCTCGACGAGTTCGGCGCAGACGATCCAACGCCCGGGCCGCTTCTTCAGGTGCGCGCCCGGGTGACGGTGAAATTTGATACCGCGCGCGCCCAGGTACTCGGTGGACGCGCTGGGCCCGCCGCCCGCGCGCGAACCGGTGGCGGGATTGTTGGACGTTTCCTCTAGCTTGAAGCCGATATTGCCCAGAAGGCCTGCCAGCATCGACTTGTGCAGGGCCTCGTAGGTGGCGGGCTGGGTATTGAGCGGCCACTTGTGCTCGGTGACGACCGTGAGCAGCTGGCTGTGGATGTCGCGCCATTCGCGCACGCGGCGGATGCTGATGAAGTTCTGCCGCAGCAGCTGCTCGTACTGGCGGTGGGACAGCTTATGGGTGTCCGCATGCCCACCGCGCGCGTCGTGCAGCCACTGCCACAGGGTCAAGTAGCCGGAGAACTCGCTTTTCTCGTCGTCGAACTTGGCGTGCTGCTGGTCGGCCTGGGCCTGTTGGTCCATCGGCCGGTCCCGCACGTCCTGCACCGACAGCGCCGAGGCCACCACCAGCACGTCGGCCAGCGCGCCACGCCGACGCGCCTCCAGGATCATGCGGCCCACCCGCGGATCCAGCGGCAGCCGGGCCAGCTCGCGGCCGATGTCGGTCAGCTCGTTGGCCTCGTCCACTGCACCTAGCTCGCCCAGGAGCTGGTAGCCGTCGGTGATGGCGCGCCGCTGGGGCGCCTCCAGGAAGGGAAACTCCTCTACGGCCCCCAGGCGCAGGGCCTTCATGCGCAGGATCACACCGGCGAGCGAGGAACGCAGAATCTCCGGGTCGGTAAAGCGCGGTCGCCCGGCGAAATCTTTCTCGTCGTACAGGCGGATGCAGATGCCGTCGGCCACGCGCCCGCAGCGGCCGGCGCGCTGGTTGGCCGCCGCCTGGCTCACGGGTTCCACCAGCAGCTGTTCGACCTTGCTGCGAAAGCTGTATCGCTTCACACGGGCCGTACCGGTGTCGATCACGTAACGAATGCCCGGCACCGTGAGCGAAGTCTCGGCCACGTTGGTGGCCAGCACGATCCGCCGGCCACCGTGCGTCTCGAAGATGCGGTCCTGTTCGGCCTGCGACAGGCGAGCGAACAGGGGCAGCACCTCCGCGCCACGCAGCAGCGGGTTGTGGGCGAGGTGCCCGCGCAGGTGGTCGGCCGCCTCACGGATCTCGCGCTCGCCAGGGAGGAAGACCAGGATGTCGCCGCCGGCGCGCACGCCCGCCCCCCCCCACAGCTCGTCGACCGCGTCGGCGATCGCCTCGTTCAGGCCGTAGTCGCGGCGCTCCTCGAAGGGTCGCCAGCGCTGTTCCACCGGGAAGGTGCGGCCCGAGACATAGATCACGGGCGCCGGCACCGGCTCCTGCCCCGGCCCGGCGGGCGGGGACGCAAAGTGGCGGGCGAAGCGCTCGGCGTCGATGGTGGCCGAGGTCACCACCACCTTCAGGTCCGGGCGCCGGGGCAGGATCTGGCGCAGATAGCCCAGAAGGAAGTCGATATTGAGGCTGCGTTCGTGCGCCTCGTCGATGATCAGGGTGTCATACGCCGAGAGCAGTGGGTCGGTCTGCGTCTCCGCCAGCAGGATGCCATCGGTCATGAGCTTGACCGAGGCCTCGCGCGAGAGCCGGTCCTGAAAGCGCACCTTGTAGCCCACCACGTCCCCCAGGGGGGTGTCGAGTTCCTCGGCGATGCGCTTGGCCACGCTCGACGCCGCGATCCGCCGGGGCTGGGTGTGGCCGATCCACTTGCCTGGCTGCCCGGGCCGGGCGTTCAGGCGTCCGCGCCCCAGGGCCAGGGCGATCTTGGGCAGCTGGGTGGTCTTGCCCGAGCCCGTCTCCCCGCAAACGATGACGACCGGGTGGGCCGCCATCGCCGCCATGATCTCCTCGCGCCGGGCGCAGACCGGCAGGGATTCGGGGAAAGTGATGCGTGGAAGTGACAAGGCGGACCGGACAAAAGCCTCGAATTATGGTCCGGTCGCGGGAGGGGCCGGACCTTCCCGTACACTTTCCCGGACAAGTACGCCCCCATGTCCACCGTCTTCAACTTCACTTTCGTGCCCTGGTTCCGGTCGGTGGCGCCCTACATCCACATGCACCGGGGCAAGACCTTCGTGGTCGGCCTGGCGGGTGAGGCGATCGCGGCGGGCAAGTTGCACCATATCGCCCAGGACCTGGCCCTGATCCAGAGCATGGGCGTGAAGATCGTTCTGGTGCATGGCTTTCGGCCCCAGGTGAACGAGCAATTGCGCCTGAAGGGCCACGAGGCGCGTTATTCCCATGGCATGCGCATCACCGACGGCGTGGCCCTGGACTGCGCCCAGGAGGCCGCGGGCCAGCTTCGCTACGAGATCGAAGCCGCCTTCAGCCAAGGACTGCCCAACACCCCGATGGCCGGCTCCACCATCCGCGTGATCTCGGGCAACTTCATCACCGCGCGTCCGGTGGGCATCGTCGATGGCGTCGACTTCCAGCATTCGGGCCTGGTGCGCAAGGTCGATGTAGCCGGCATCACCCGCACCCTGGACATGGGCTCCATGGTGCTGCTTTCCCCCTTCGGCTTCTCGCCCACCGGCGAAGCCTTCAACCTCACCATGGAAGAAGTCGCCACCAGCGTGGCCATCGCGCTGCAAGCCGACAAGCTGATCTTCCTGTCCGAGGTACCCGGGATCCGCATGCGCCCCAGCGAGCCCGAGTCGGAAGACAACCCGATCGACACCGAGCTGCCCCTGGCCACCGCGCAGCAGATCCTGGCCCAGGCGCCCGATCCGCAGCAGCCCACCGACATCGCGTTCTACCTGCAGCACTGCGTGAAGGCCTGCAAGGCCGGCGTCGAACGCAGCCACATCATTCCCTTCGCCGTCGATGGCGCCCTCCTTCTGGAGATCTATGTGCACGACGGCATCGGCACCATGGTGATCGATGAAAAGCTCGAGGAAATGCGTGAGGCCACGTCCGACGACGTGGGGGGCATCCTGCAGCTGATCGAACCCTTTGAGCGTGATGGCACCCTGGTCAAGCGCGATCGCAACGAGATCGAGCGCGACATCACCAACTACAGCCTGATCGAGCACGACGGCGTGATCTTCGCCTGCGCCGCGCTGTATCCCTACCCCGAGGCGCGCACCGCTGAAATGGCCGCTCTCACCGTCTCGCCACAAAGCCAGGGCCAGGGCGATGGCGAGAAGATCTTGAAGCGCATCGAACAGCGCGCACGCGCCATGGGCCTGGACAGCATCTTCGTGCTCACCACGCGCACCATGCACTGGTTCCTCAAACGCGGCTTCGTCCAAGTCGACCCCGACTGGCTCCCCGAAGCCCGCAAGCGCAAATACAGCTGGGACCGTCGCAGCATGGTCTTCGTGAAGAAACTGGGCTGACGTCACCGGCGTCGGATATCGCGCGCCGCCGCGCGACCTGCCCGCCGACAGACGCGAGCCCCCGGGGAGGGCGATGCTGCCGCAGCGGTGTCCCCCATGCCCTTCGAACAACGACTTCCCCTGACCGACCGCCGCGAGGCGGGTCGCCTGCTGGCTGCCGACCTCGCCTTCCTGCGCGGGCAGCAAGACGTTCTGGTGCTCGCCCTGCCCCGTGGCGGGGTGCCTGTGGCCTACGAGGTAGCCCAGGCGCTGCACGCACCGCTGGACGTGTTCGTGGTCCGCAAGATCGGAATGCCGGGTCACCCGGAGTTCGCGGCTGGCGCCATTGCCAGCGGCGACGTACAGGTGATGGACATCACCCCCAGCGACGCCGAGGAGCGCCGGCGCCTGCAGGAGATCATCCGCCAGGAAACCGGCGAACTGGCGCGGCGCGAACAGGCCTACCGGGGCCAGCGGCCCGTCCCCAACTTGCAAGACCGCGTGGTGGTACTGGTCGACGATGGCCTGGCCACCGGCGCCACGATGGAGGCTGCGGCCCGCGCGATCCGGCGGCAGCGGCCCCGGCTGCTGGTGGCGGCCGTCCCGATCGCTTCGGCGTCAGCCGCGCGGCGGCTGTCACCTTGGGTGGACCACCTGGTACTCGGCGCCCAGCCCGAGCCTTTTCATGCAGTCAGCGCCTGGTACCGGCACTTTCCGCAGTGCACCGACGCCGAAGTGTGCGAACTCCTGTCGGCGGCCCACTCGGGCATACCCGCCTGACCTGTCCTGCGAGCCTGACCCATGACGCACACCGTGGCCCGGCGCGCCCAGGACGACAGCGCCATCGCGCACGCACTCGCTTCCCACCTGCAGCCGCTGGCGCGGCCCGATGACGAAGACGACTTGCTGAACTTTCTCGCGCAAGGTCGGCTGGTACTGCTCGGTGAAGCCACACACGGCACCCACGAGTTCTATGCGCTACGCGCCACCCTCACGCGCCGGCTGATCACCGAACACGGCTTTTGCGCCGTCGTGGCCGAAGCCGACTGGCCGGATGCCTGGCGCGTGAACCGCTATCTGCATGGGGGCAGCGACGATGATCATGCCGGCCAGGCACTGGCCGGGTTTCGCCGATTCCCCACCTGGATGTGGCGCAACACGGTCGTGCGTGACTTCGTCGAGTGGCTGCGCTTGCACAACGCGACGCAGCCCCAACGCCGGCATGCGGGGTTCTACGGCATGGATCTGTACAGCCTGTTCGGATCCATACGGGCGGTCCTGGAGCACCTGGAGCGGACCGATCCGCCGGCCGCACGCCGTGCCCAAGCCCGTTATGCGTGCTTTGCACAGTTTGGACAGGACAGCCACGCGTACGGATATGCCTCCAGCTTCGGCATCCAGCCGCACTGCGAGGACGAGGTACGGGCCCAATGGCGCGAGATGCAGCAGCGCGCGATCGGCGTGCCACGCGCCGCCGGTTCTCTGCGCGACGAGGCCTTTAACGCCCTGCAGAACGCCCGCCTGGTCCACAGCGCCGAGGAGTACTACCGCACCATGTTCCACCGACGCGTGTCGTCCTGGAATCTGCGTGACCAGCACATGGCACACACCCTGGAGGCCCTGGAGCGGCACCTGGCTGGCGACGGCGGTGAGCTGCCTCGCATGGTGGTGTGGGCGCATAACTCGCACCTGGGCGATGCCCGTGCCACAGCCATGCACGAACAAGGCGAATGGAACTTGGGCCAACTGGTGCGCGAACGCTGTGGCGACGCGGCCAGACTCGTGGGCTTTTCCACCTACCGCGGAACGGTTACGGCTGCCCCGTCCTGGGACGCCAGCTCCCAGCGGCGCCGGGTACGCGACGGACTGCCTGGCAGCTACGAGGCGCTGCTGCACCAGGCTGGCCCATCGCAATTCTGGCTACGCCTTCGGGACAACCCCGCGCTGTCCGCCCTGCTCGCATCGCCGCGCCTGCAGCGGGCGATCGGCGTGATCTACCTGCCTGACTCCGAGCGAACGAGCCACTACCTGCAGGCCCACCTGCCGACGCAGTTCGACGCTCTGATTCACATCGACACGACGCGGGCCTTGGAACCCCTGGAACCGGATCCGGGCTGGCACCAGCAAGAGGAGCCGCCGGAGACCTTTCCCTCAGGGCTGTGAGGGAATGCGCCGCACCTGCCGCCAGGCCAACCCGGCCAAGACACACGCGATCGCAACAAAGGCGATGAACGACCAGTTCGCGATGGACCCCCCCAGGAAGGTCCAGTCGATCGCAGCGCAGTCACCGCTGCCCCGGAAGATCATGGGGATGGCCCGCTCCAGCGGGAAGGTGGCGATCATCCCGTAGAAGTCGCGTCCGCAGGAGACGGTTTCGGGCGGGTGCCACTGCAGCCAGCTTTGGCGTGCAGCCACAAAGGCACCGAAGGCGGCCAGCGCAAGGCCCAAGGCGCTGCCCACCACCCAGGCACCCCGTCGCGGCGCCAAGGCCGCCAGGGCGCACACCGCCACCACTGCGATCAGGGCGTAACGCTGCACGATGCACATGGGGCACGGGTTCAAGCCCACGACATGCTGCAGGTACAGGCCGAAGGCGAGCATGCCCACCCCCACGACGGCCACCCCCGTCAGCACGCGGCGCGGCGCCGCCTCCAGCCATGCGATCACGTCATTCCTCCACGAAGACCCGAGCCTTGCGAGGCGTCACGACCAGTGTGTCGCCCTCCCGGAACCCGGCATCCCTGTATTGTTGCGCGGGAATCTGGGCTTCGATCAGTGACTCGGTTCCGGCCTTGCCCTGGCGCAGGGTATCGCCCTGGGGCACCAGCTCCAGTCGCGCGATGGGCCCCACCACGATCGCGCGCGCCAGGCGCGCCACGATGCCACCCGCCGCGCCACCGGACGGCCCCGGCTGGTAGCGCGCCACCTCCAGGTCGTGCGGCCGGACATAAGCGAACGCCTTGGCGTCCTGGGCGTCAGCATGCTCGGGCGCCTGTAACCGCAGGCCCTCCAGGTGCACCTCGCCCTCATGGGCCCGCCCGTGAAAAAGGTTCACATCACCCAGAAACCCATAGACAAAGGGGCTGGCCGGATGATCCCAGACGTCTTGCGGCGAGCCGACCTGTTCAACCACCCCGGCGTTCATCAGGACCACACGGTCAGCCACCTCCAAGGCCTCCTCCTGATCGTGGGTGACAAAGATGCTGGTGACATGCAGCTCGTCATGCAGGCGACGCAGCCAGCGGCGCAACTCCTTGCGGACCTTGGCATCGAGCGCGCCGAAGGGCTCGTCCAGCAGCAGCACCTTGGGCTCCACCGCCAGCGCGCGCGCCAGAGCGATGCGCTGGCGCTGGCCGCCGGAAAGCTGGGAGGGGAAACGGTCGGCGAGCCAATCGAGCTGCACAAGACTCAGCAGCTCGTGCACCTTGGCCTTGATCTGCGCCTCGGAGGGGCGCTGGGCACGCGGCTTCATGCGCAGACCGAAGGCCACGTTGTCGAAGACGGTCATGTGGCGAAACAGCGCGTAGTGCTGGAACACGAAACCCACGCCACGCTCACGCACATGAACGTCGGTGGTGTCTTCGCCGCTGAAGTGAATGCTGCCCGCGTCGGCCGACTCCAGGCCCGCGATGATCCGCAACAGCGTGGTCTTGCCGCAACCCGAAGGGCCCAGTAGCGCGATCAATTCGCCCGACTCGATCTGCAGGGACACATCGCGCAGGGCCTGGAAATCGCCGAACTGCTTGCTGATGTTGCGAATTTCAATGCTCATGATGCTTCCTTGACGGCGCCCGAGGGCGCCCATGACGCAGGCTGCTCGGGCGGCAGGGCCGATGCAGCCTTCATCTCCCGTTCATGCTTCCATTCGGCGACGGACTTGATCACCAGCGTGACCAGGGCCAGCAGCGCCAGCAGCGAGGCCACTGCGAAAGCGGCCACCGACTGGTATTCGTTGTACAGAATCTCGACATGCAACGGCATGGTGTTGGTTTGCCCCCGGATATGCCCCGACACCACCGACACCGCGCCAAATTCGCCCATGGCCCGCGCGTTGCACAGGATCACGCCATAGATCAGACCCCACTTGATATTGGGCAGGGTCACATGCCAGAAGGTCTGCCAGCCGCTGGCGCCCAGCACGATGGCGGCCTGTTCCTCCTCGTTGCCCTGGGACTGCATCAAGGGAATCAGCTCGCGCGCGATGAAAGGAAAGGTCACGAACACGGTGGCCAGTACGATGCCCGGCACGGCGAAGACGATCTTGATGCCATGGGTTTCCAGCCAGGGCCCCAACCACCCCTGTGCCCCGAACACCAGCACGTACATCAGCCCCGCCACCACCGGCGAGATCGAGAACGGCAGGTCCACCAGCGTGGTGAGGAAGGCCTTGCCGCGGAACTCGTACTTGGCGATGCACCAGGCTGCCGCCACACCGAACACCAGGTTCAGGGGCACGGCGATGGCGGCCGTGATGAGCGTGAGGCGGATGGCGGCCCAGGCATCGGGCTCGCGCAGACCCTCCAGGTAGGCGCCCACGCCCTTGCGCAAGGCCTCGGCGAACACGGCCGCCAGGGGCAGCACCAGGAACAGCAATAGAAACACCAAGGCCAGCCCAATCAGGGTCCAGCGCACCCAGGGGGCCTCCGTGGTGGAAACGCGGCGAATGTTGGAGGACGCGGCACTCATCACGCCCCCGACCGTTTGCGCTGCCACGACTGCAGCGAGTTGATCACCAGCAGCATGAAAAAGGACATCACCAGCATCACCACCGCGACTGCCGTGGCCCCGGCCACGTCGTACTGTTCCAGCTTGCCAATGATGATCAGTGGCGTGATCTCGGAGACCATGGGCATATTGCCCGCGATGAAGATCACCGACCCGTATTCACCGATCGCGCGCGCGAAGGCCATGGCAAAGCCCGTAAGCAGCGCTGGCGAAATGGACGGAAAGATCACGTGGGCGAACGTCTGCCAGCGCGTCGCGCCCAGGCTCATCGCGGCTTCCTCGAGCTCGCGCTCGGTGTCCTCCAGTACGGGTTGCACCGTGCGCACCACGAAAGGCAGGCCGATGAAGATCAGCGCGATCACGATGCCGTTGGGATTGAACGCCAACTGAATTCCCAGAGGCTCGAGGTACTTCCCGATCCAGCCGTTGCCGGCGAGCAGCGCGGTCAGCGAGATCCCGGCGACGGCGGTGGGCAGGGCGAAGGGCAGATCCACCAGCGCATCGACGATGCGCTTGCCCGGAAAGCGATAGCGCACCAGCACCCAGGCCACCAGCAACCCGGCCACCACGTTCACAAGTGCAGCGATGAGCGAGGCGCCAAAGGTCAGGCGGTAAGACGCCAGCACGCGCGGCGAGCTGATAGCGGCCCAGAACTGATCCCAGGTCAGCGTGAGGCTCTTGATCACCAGCGCCGACAGGGGAATGAGCACGATGAGACTGAGGTACACCAGCGTGTACCCCAGCGTGAGATTGAAGCCAGGCAGGACCTTGCGAGGGCCAGAGCCAGATTTACCCCCCGAAACAGTGGGGGTCGAGAGGACGTCGGCGCTCATGCAGCAAATTCCAGAGTCAGCGCGGACCCGGCTTTGCCGGTCCGCTGCTGGCGCCCCCCCTTGGGGGGAGGCGCCGAAGGCGCTTCGGGGGGGTCACTTCAAGACATAGATCTTGTCGAACTGCCCACCATCGTTGAAATGGACCTTCTGCGCCTCGGACAGCGAACCAAACAGCTCCTGCACCGTGAACAGCGGAATCGGCTTGAAGGCGTTGGCGTACTTCCTCAGAACCGCTGCATTGCGCGGGCGGATGTTGTGCTTGGCCGCGATCTCCTGCCCCTCCTCGGAATAGAGGAAGTCCAGATAAGCCTTGGCCAGTTCGCCTGTGCCCCTCTTGGCGACGGTGCGCTCGACGATCGCCACCGGGTTCTCCGCGACGATGCTGATGGACGGATAGACGATGTCCACCTTGTTCGCGCCGAATTCCTTGTCCACCGACACCACTTCCGACTCGAAGGTGATCAGCGCGTCGCCAATATTGCGTTGCAGAAAGGCGGTGGTGGCATCCCGACCGCCGCGCGCCAGCACTGGCACGTTCTTGAACAACTTGGCCACGAAGTCGGCGGCCTGGGCGTCAGTGCCGCCCTTCTTCTTGATATAGCCCCAGGCGGCCAGATAGGCATAGCGGCCGTTGCCGCCGGTCTTGGGGTTGACCACCACCACCTTCACGTCGGGGCGAATCAGGTCGTCCCAGTCCTTGATGTTCTTGGGGTTGCCGTTGCGCGTGAGGAACAACATGGTCGACGTGGTGGGGGCGGCATTGTTCGCAAAGCGCCGCGCCCAGTCCTTGGCCACCACGCCCTTGTCCGCCAGGAATTCGATATCGGTGGTGGTGTTGAAGGTGACGACATCCGCATCGAGGCCGTCGGCCACCGCACGCGCCTGAGCCGAGGAGCCGCCATGGGCCTGGTCGATCTTCACGTCCTTGCCCGTGGCCTTCTTGTAGGCGGGCACGAAAGCAGCGTTGATGTCCTTGTAGAACTCGCGGGCCACGTCGTAGGAGACATTGAGCAGGGTCTGCTGCGCGCCGGCCAGGCCACTGGCGGCGAGGACGACGGAGGCAATCAGGGTCTTGAGTAGGGGTTTCATGAGGGAAGCTTCGAGCTTGTTTGTGGAGGGGCGGGTGCGGCGCTGGCCTGCCGGCCCGGCCCGGCCCATATAACGATGGCCCGAATTCTCGGCTCCTGGTTATAAAAGGCCAACAAACATCTCGTTGTTTGCATATCTGCGCAGACGCATAAGCAATCCGCGCCGGCCCGTCCGTGCCAGTCAGAGCAGCGCGCGCAGCTCGCGGGCGGCATCTTGCAGCACTGGCAGCAGCTCCCGCTCCAGCGTGCCGCCCTGAGCCCGTGCCGACCCGACGACCACATTGAGGGCCGCCACCGTGCGCCCCTGCATATCCCGCAGCGGCACGGCCAAGGCGTGCACCCCGAGCTCGTGGACCTGCGCGGCTTCGCACCAGTCCTGCGCGCGAACCTGCTCGATGCGGGTCTGAAAAGCCCGGGGCTCCACCAGGGTGTGGGCGGTGAATCGCGCCAGGGTTCGACCGCGCAGCCAGGTCGAAAACCGCCCCTTGGGCAGGGCCGCCAGCAGCACCTGTCCGGTGGAGGTGGCATGGACCGGCAGGCGGGCACCCAGGTGCACACCGTAGGCCAACACCCGGGTCGGGCCGCTGCGGGCCACGATCACCACCTCGTCGTCGTCAAGCAAGGCCGCCGAGTAGGAATCACCCGTCTGCGCCGCCAGCCGGTTCAAGGTGGGCTGCAGGGCCCGCGGCAAACGCGCCGAGGCCAGGTAGCTGCCTGAAAAACGCAGCACCTTGGGCGACAGCCAGAAATGGCTGCCGTCGGTCTCCAGGTAGCCCAGGTGGACCAGGGTGAGCAGGTGCCGGCGTGCCGCCGCCCGCGGGATGCCCGCGCGATCGGCGGCCAAGGTGGCGTTCAGGCGCTGGCGCTCGGTGTCGAAGCTCTCCAGGACCGCCATGCCCCGGGCCATGCCCTCGATGTAGTCGGCTTTGGCAATCGTCATGGTGCACGATCATCGCACAAAGTGCACGATCAACGGGCAGCGGCGTTTCCCGCAGCCGGCCTGGACCACGGATGAGCGCCTAAGCTTCGCGCTTCAGGAGACACCCTATGAGAACCCAGGTCGCCATCATCGGCGCGGGCCCGTCCGGCCTGCTGCTCGGCCAGCTGCTGCACAAGGCTGGCATCGACAACATCATCCTCGAGCGCCAGAGCGGCGACTACGTCCTCAGTCGTATCCGCGCGGGCATCCTCGAGCAGGTCACCGTGGACCTGATGCGCGAGGCCGGTGTCGGCCAGCGCTTGGACCGCGAGGGCATCATCCACCACAGCATCGAGCTGGTCTTCGCCGGACAGCGTCACCCCATTGACGTGCACGGTCTGACGGGCGGCAAGGTGGTGACCGCCTACGGCCAGACCGAACTCACCCGCGACCTGATGGACGCGCGTGCCGCTGCAGGCCTCGCCACGGTGTATGAGGCCGACGAGGTCACGCTGCACGACTTCGACGGCAGCGCGCCGCGCGTGAGCTACCGCAAGGACGGCCAAACCCACACCCTGGACTGCGACTTCATCGCCGGCTGCGATGGCTTTCACGGTGTGAGCCGTGCCAGCGTCAAGGACCGTGTGACCGAGTACGAGAAGGTCTATCCCTTCGGCTGGCTGGGCGTGTTGGCCGACGTGCCGCCGGTGTCGCCGCACGCCATCGTGTACGGCAATAGCGAGCGTGGCTTCTCGCTGTGCTCCATGCGCAGCCTGACGCGCAGCCGCTACTACGTGCAGTGCCCGCTGACGGACAAGGTGGAGGACTGGAGCGACCAGCGTTTCTGGGACGAATTGCGCAGCCGGCTGGACCCGGCGTTGGCCGAGCAGATCGTCACTGGCCCCACCCTCGAGAAAAGTATCGCCCCGCTGCGCAGCTTCGTGGCCGAGCCCATGCGCTTTGGCCGGCTGTTCCTGGCCGGTGATGCGGCCCACATCGTGCCGCCCACGGGAGCCAAGGGTCTGAACCTGGCCGCGACCGACGTGAAATACCTCTCGAGCGCCTTCATTGACTATTTCCGCGAGCGCAGCACGGCCGGCATCGACACGTATTCACAGCGCTGCCTGCGCCGCATCTGGAAGGCCGAGCGTTTTTCGTGGTGGCTGACGTCTTTGATGCACCGCTTCCCGGACACCGAAGGCTTCGGGCAAAGGGTGCAGGAGGCGGAACTAGACTACCTGGTCCACTCGAAGGCGCTGTCGGCCTCGTTGGCGGAAAACTACGTCGGCTTGCCGCTCTGAGTGATCACGTCGTCGGCTGCGACGACGTGGAAGCAGGCGGCAACCCCTCGTTGGGACCTGCGCCCGACATCGGCTCATCCGGGGCCGCATCGCCCTCACCGCCCTCACCGACCTTGCGCTCGGCCTTGGCACGCAGCTTTTCCTCTTTCTTTTTCTTCTTGGCCAGCTCGCGTTGCCGCTTTTCGTATCCGTAGTTGGGTGTGGCCACTGGGGTTCCGTTTCGTCAATGTAATGGGGTCAATGTAAGCGATTCGGCGGGGCGTCGACAACGCGACGTCCCCGACCGTCAATTCAGCAGGGCCATCGCCTGGGCCAGGTCGGCTTGCAGGTCGGGCACCGCCTCCAGGCCGATCGAGAACCGCACGAGCCGCCCGTCGTGGGGCCAGGTCCCCAGGTCGGGGCTACGCATCGACGGGATGTCATAGGGCACGACCAGGCTCATCGGCCCGCCCCATGAATAACCGAGCTTGAACAGACGCAGGCCATCGCAGAAGCGATCCACCTGGGCCTGGGTGTACCGCGGCTGGAATACCACCGAAAACAGACCCGCCGCCAGGCCGGTGCGACCGCACAGAGCCTGCCAGTGGGCGTGGCCCGGCGACTGGGGCAAGGCTGGATGGAGGACCTGTGCAATCTCGGGTCTCCCCTGCAACCAGTGCGCGAGCGCCCGCGACGCCTCATCGTGCGCGCGGTATCGCAAGGCCACGCTGGACAGGGACCGCAGCACTGCCTCGACATCGTTGGCCCCCACGCCGAGGCCCAGGCGCATGTGGGCGCCCTTGATCCGCAAGTGCAGGGCCTCGTCGCGGGTGACGATGCTGCCCATGAGCACATCACCGCCGCCGCTGGGGTATTTGGTGAGGGCCTGGATCACGATGTCGGCGCCCTGCCCCGAACCGGGCGCGCCGGCCAGGTCGAAGCCATTGAAGGCCAGACCGGCGCCCCAGGTGTTGTCCAGCGCCGTGGGCACACCGCGCTCGCGGCAGATGGCGACCAGCGCGGGCAGCGGCGGGAACTCCATCGTCACCGAGCCTGGCGCTTCCAGCCACACCAGCTGCGTCCGCTCGCACAGGCGCGCGCGCAGATCGTCCGGGTTCATGGGGTCGTAGCGCTGATGGTGGATGCCCCACTGCGCCAGCTCACCCTGCGCCAGGGCCAGCGAAGGTCCGTAGACGTTGTCCGGCAGCAGCACCTCGCCCCCGGTCTTCAGGAGGGCCAGGTTGACGTTGGCGATCGCGGCCAGCCCGCTGGGTACCAGCACGCACTGCACGCCGCCTTCCAGCGCGGCGATGCGCTCTTCGAGCAGGAAGGTGGTGGGCGTGCCGTGCAGGCCGTAGGTGTAGCCGGACTTATCGCGCCAGTCGCGCCCGCGCATGGCCGCAACATTCGGGAAGATGACCGTCGAAGCCTTGAAGATGCCGGGCTGCGGCGCGACAAAGCCTTCAGGGGGAACGTAGGGGTGGTGGATCAGGTCAGTGATGCGTTCAGGCATCGTGCGACTCTACTGCGGGCGAGCCCGCCGCGCCAAGTCGCGTGGCCTGACGTCTCAGATTTTCCACTTCTCCAGCAGGCGCTGGGGCCCCAGCGCGTCGTAGCTCTCGAAAGGCTGATGGATCCAGGGGTTGGTCGGCAGAAACTCCACCGAGTAATCCGGCGTGAAGGTCGACAGTCCCTTGGTCCAGATGACCGCGCTGCGCAGCTCGGTGATGGGCTGGTAGTTGTTCTTCAGCATGTCCACCACCTTGTGCAGGGTGTGACCGGAATCCGCCAGGTCGTCCACCAGCAGCACGCGGCCGGCGATTTCGCCCTTGGGCGTGGTGATGTAGCGGGCAATGTCCAGATTGCCCTGCACCGTACCGGCTTCGGCGCGGTAGGAGCTGGTGGACATGATGGCCAGCGGCTTGTCGAAGATGCGCGAGAGGATGTCGCCGGGCCGCATGCCGCCGCGCGCCAGGCACAAGATGGTGTCGAACTCCCACCCCGACTGATGCACGCGGATCGCGAGCTTCTCGATCAGGTTGTGGTACTCGTCATAGCTCACATACAGGTGCTTGCCGTCTTCGGTCAACATCGCTCGAGTCTCCTTCGTTCTCTTCGTTCACTGCGCCATGGCACGCTCGGAGCGCCAAAGGCGCTTCGGGGGTGGGCCCTACTCATTGAGGTAGGGGTGTCGCATCATGATCGTATGGTCCCGGTCCGGGCTGGTCGAGATCATCGCGATGGGCACGCCGGTGACCTGCTCGATGCGCTGCAGGTACAGACGCGCATTGACCGGCAGCTTGTCGTAATCGGTCACGCCCACGGTGCTGTCGCTCCAACCTTCCAGGGTCTCGTAAATGGGCTTGCAGCGCGAGATCTCGTCAGCGCCCAGGGGCAGGATGTCGGTGGTTTCGCCATCGAGCTCGTAGCCGGTGCACAGCTGCAGGTGCTCGATGCCATCCAGCACATCCAGCTTGGTGATGCACAGGCCCGACAGGCCATTGACCTGGGCAGAGCGCTTGAGCAGCGCCGCGTCAAACCAGCCGCAGCGGCGCGAGCGGCCGGTCGTCACGCCCTTCTCGGCGCCGACAGTGGAGAGGTGGTAGCCCACCGTGCCAGGTTTTTCCCAATCAAGCTCAGTCGGGAACGGCCCGCCACCCACGCGCGTGCAATAAGCCTTGGTGATGCCCAGGATGTAATGCAGCATGCCCGGACCCACGCCTGAACCCGCGGCGGCATTACCGGCCACGCAGTTGCTGGAGGTGACATAGGGATAGGTGCCGTGGTCGACGTCCAGCAGCGTGCCCTGCGCGCCCTCGAAGAGCAGGTTGGCACCGTTGCGGTGGGCCTCGTTCAGCTCGCGCGAGACGTCGGCCATCATGGGGCGCAACTGCTCGCCCAGACGCAAGGCTTCGTCCAGCGTCTGCTGGTAGTCGATGGCCGGCGCGTTCAGGAAGGTGGTGAGCACGTGGTTGTGCAGCTCCAGCACCACCTTGAGTTTCTCGGCGAAGCGCTCGGGGTGCTTGAGGTCCTGCACGCGCAGCGCGCGGCGGGCGATCTTGTCTTCGTAGGCCGGGCCGATGCCGCGACCGGTGGTACCGATCTTCTCGGTGCCGCCCTTCTCGCGCAGGGCCTCGCGGGCGATGTCCAGGGCCGCATGGAACGGCAGGATCAGCGGGCAGGCCTCGGAGATGCGCAGGCGCGAACGCACCTCGACGCCGGCTTTCTCCAGGCCGGCGATCTCCTCGAACAACTTGGCGGCCGACAGCACCACGCCGTTGCCGATGTAGCACTTGACGCCCGGGCGCATGATGCCCGAGGGAATGAGGTGCAGCGCGGTCTTCACGCCGTTGATCACCAGCGTGTGGCCGGCGTTGTGGCCGCCTTGGAAACGCACCACGCCCTGGGCCATCTCGGTCAGCCAGTCGACCAGCTTGCCCTTGCCCTCGTCACCCCACTGGGTGCCGACCACGACCACGTTGCGACCTGTTGTCTTGTTCATCAGAAAACTCGTTGGAAAGAGGTTCGTTCACAGCCTCTCAGAGGCTGCGTACAGTCCAGGTGGCGCCCTGACGGGCCAGCTCGCGGTCACAGTGGAATTCGTCCACCTCGCTCTCGTGGCCTGGCAGCACGCACACCACGGTCTCGCCCTGCTGGCGCAGACCGGCGATGGCGGCGCGCAGGGCCGGATCTTCGCCCCAGGGCGCGCGGATGGCGGCACGCAGGGGCCGCTTGGCGACCACGCCCACCAGCTCGCGCAGGTCCAGGCTGAAGCCCACGGCGGGCCGGTTGCGGCCAAACACCGCGCCGACCTCGTCGTAGCGGCCACCCCGTACCAGGGCATCGCTGATGCCCGGGGTGTACACGGCAAAGCGCGCGCCGCTGTAGTAGGCATAGCCGCGCAGGTCGGCCAGGTCGAAGCTCACGCGGGCACCCTCGAGGTGAGCCGCCAGCCAGCGCAACGTGGCCAGGGCCTCGCGCACCGCCGGGGTATCGGGCAAGGCGCGCTGGGCCTGGTCCAGCACGGATTCGTCGCCGTACAGGTTGACCAGGGCCGCGAGGCCTTCCCGGGAGGCTTGGGGAAAGTCGCGGGTGAGGACCGCCAGCTCGCTGCTGTCCTTGGCTGCCAGGGCCGCGTGCACGCGCGCCAGAGCGGTCGGATCGACGGGCAAGCCGGCCAGCAGCGCCCGCACCAGCCGGGCATCGGCCATGTCTACGGTGAGGTCACTGACCCCCGTGGCTTGCAAACCCTGCAGGGCCAGCTCCAGCACCTCGAGGTCGGCCTCCAGGCCCGCATGGCCATAAATCTCGGCGCCGAACTGCAGGGGCTCACGGGTGGCGTGCGGCCGGCCAGGCCGGGTGTGCAGCACCGGCCCGCAGTAGCACAGGCGGGTGACCCCGGTGCGATTGAGCAAGTGCGCGTCGATGCGGGCCACCTGGGGCGTGGTGTCGGCGCGCAGGCCCATCATGCGACCGGACAGCTGGTCGACCAGCTTGAAGGTTTGCAGGTCCAGCGCCTCGCCCGTACCGGTCAGGAGCGACTCCAGGTGCTCCAGCAGGGGCGGCATGACCAGCTCATGGCCGTAACCACGGGCGGTGTCGAGCCACACGCGGCGTAGCTCTTCGATGTGCCGGGCCTCGGAGGGCAAAACATCGGCGATGTGATCCGGTAGGACCCAGGCGGACATGAAAGGGAGGAAAGGTTGAAACCGCCATTTTACCGGGCCGCTCTGACCGCCCCAGCAGCAGCGCCATCAAATGCCGCCGAAGGTGACCGCCCGGCCGGCGATCAGGCTGCGGTGACCCAGGCCAGCAGGGCCAGTCCCAACGTGACGCTCACGAGCCCGAAAAAGCGCAGCTGGCCGTCCTTCAGGTGCACCAGCCGCTCGAAGGTGCGCCGCCAGCCCCCGGGGGCGACGAGCGGGAACAGGCCCTCGAACACCAGCACCAGGGCGAGGGCCGCCCAGAACAGCTCCGAGGACACGCCGGGCCTTCGGCCTTTATTTGCGCGCGGGGGCGGCGGCCGGCGCGGCGGCTCCACCGACGCCCGGGCCGCGGAAGTTGCGGAAGAACTCGCTGGAGGCCGGGTCGAGCACCATCACGTCGCCCTTGCGCCCCAGGCTGGCCTTGTAGGCGTCAAGGCTGCGGTAGAACTGGGCGAACTGCGGGTCACGGCCGAAGGCATCGTTGTAGATGCGCGCGGCCTCGCCATCACCCTCGCCCTTGATCTTCTGGGCATCGCGGTAGGCGTTGGCGATGGCCACCTCACGCTGGCGGTCGGCGTCGGCGCGGATCTTCTCCCCCTCGGCCGCGCCGGTGGAGCGCAGCTCGTTGGCCACGCGCTTGCGCTCGGCCTCCATGCGTCGGTAGACGGACTCGGTGATGGCCTCGACGTAGTCGGCGCGCGTGATGCGCACGTCCACCACATCCACGCCCCAGGGCTTGGCCCCCTTCACCACTTCCTGCACCTCACGCTTGACATCGGCCATCAACTGCTCCCGGCGGGTCGAGAGCAGTTCGCGCACGGTGCGGCGGTTGATCTCTTCCTGGAAGGCGTTGCGGACCACGCGATTGAGCTGGTTGGCGCCGGCGGCTTCATCCAGGCCGACGTTGCGGATGTACTGCGAAGGATCGCTGATGCGCCAGCGCACGAACCAGTCGATCACGACACGCTGTTTCTCGGCGGTGAGCATGGGCTCGGTGTCGGCGCTGTCCAGCGTGAGCAGGCGCTTGTCGATATAGCTCACGTTCTGAAAGGGGGGCGGCAACTTGAAGTGCAGCCCGGGCTCGGTGATCACTTCCTTGATCTGGCCCAGGGCGTAGACCACGCCGAACTGGCGCTGGTCGACGACAAAGAGCGTGGAGCTGGCCAAGGCCAGGGCCACCAAAGCGGTGGAAATCCAGAATCCGATGCGGTTCATTGTGTGCTCCCCGTGTCAGCGCGAATCGCGTTCGCGGCCGCGGGTGTTGTTGTTGTCTCGCGAGCGCGGGTCGTTGGCGGCAGGCGCAGCGGGAACCGCAGGTGCGGCCGGCGGCACGGCGGCTGCAGCGCCTTCCGGGGTGGACTGGGCAACCTGCTGCATCAGCTTGTCCAGCGGCAGGTACAGCAGGTTGGAGCCCTGGCGGGAGTCGATCACCACCTTGGTCACGTTGGCGTAGATCTGCTGCATGGTGTCCAGGTACATGCGGTCACGGGTGACCTGCGGTGCGCGCTGGTACTCGGTGAGCACCGAGCGGAAACGCTGCGCGTCACCCTGGGCCTGGGCCACGATGCGGGCCTTGTAGGCATCGGCCTCTTCCTTCAGGCGGGAAGCGGAGCCCACGGCACGCGGAATCACGTCGTTGGCATAGGCCTGCGCTTCGTTCTTGGCGCGCTCCCGCTCCTGGCCGGCCTTGAGCACGTCGTCGAAAGACGCCTGCACCTGCTCCGGCGGGCGCACGCCCCCCTGCTGCAGGTTGACAGCCACCACCTCGACACCCAGCTTGTAGCGGTCGAGAATGACCTGCATCAGGTCGCGCACGCGCGGACCGATCTGATCGCGTTCTTCGGCCAGGGCCGAGTCCATGCGCATCTTGCCCACCACCTCGCGTACCGCGGTCTCGGCAGCATGCACCACAGCCTCGGCCGGGTTCTTACTCTCGAAGAGCCAGGCACGCGCATCTTTCAGGCGATATTGCACGGCGAACTTGATTTCGACGATGTTCTCGTCCTGCGTGAGCATGGCCGAATCGCGCAGTCCGGTGGCGCGGATGACGTTGTCACGCCCGATGTCCACCGAGCGGATCTGGGTGACGGTGACCACCTCGTGGCGCTGGATGGGATACGGCAGGCGCCAGTTGAAGCCGGCGCCAACGGTGGACTGGTAGCGACCGAACTGGGTGATGACGGCCTGCTGGCCTTCCTGGACGATGAAGAAGCCGGTGCCCAGCCAGATCAGCGCCACCACCGCCGCGACCAGACCGGCACCGATGCCGGCGCTCTTCATATCGGGCTGGAAGCCACCGCCGCCGCCACTGCCGCTGCCACCGCTCTGGCCGTTACCGCCGCGCCCGCGACCGCCGAACAGGCCGCCGAGCTTGCGATTGAAATCGCGCCAGAGTTCGTCGAGGTCCGGCGGACCCTGGTTGGGGCCGCGCGGGCCGCCGGAGCCATCGGGACGCTCACCCTCGGGCGGACGGTTGCCCTCAGGCGGACGGTTGCTCTCGGCGCGGGCGTCGTCGCCGCCACGACCCCAGCGGGGATCGTTCAGATTGAACATGCCCCACAGGCGTTGACGCAGGGCGCCTGCGCGCAGGCGGGGAAATGAGAAGTTCATGCGCTGGGATCTCTTGTTTTGAGTCTGCATTGTGCCCAATCAGGCTTGTGCCCCATGGGCTTCAGGGGATTGGTGCCCGCCCGCCGGGTCCCGCGCGGCCTGGGCCTGCGCTGCCAGGATCGCCCGCAGGGCGGGCAAGCCCTCGCCCGTGCGGGCACTGGCGAAGACCCGCGGAACCGGCGTGCCCTCCAGGTCGTAGCGGTCCTGCAACTGGCGGGGCCGCTGGGCCGGGGCCAGAGCGTCGAGCTTGTTGAACACCAGGACCTGGGGCACGTCGGCGGCGCCGATCTCATGAAGCACGGCCTGCACCTCGCCGATCTGCTCGGGGAAATGGGGGTTGGCCGCGTCCACCACGTGCAGCAACAGGTCGGCATCGGCCGCTTCGCGCAGCGTGGCTTGGAAGGCGTCGATCAGGCCGTGCGGCAGGTCGCGGATGAACCCGACCGTATCCGACAGCGACACCGAGCGGCCACCGCCCTCCCCGTCGCCCAGGTACAGCTGGCGGGTGGTCGTGTCCAGAGTGGCGAAGAGCTGGTCGGCCGCATAGGCGCGGGCCTTGACCAGGGCGTTGAACAAGGTGGACTTGCCGGCGTTGGTGTAACCCACCAGGGAGATGCTGAAGGTGCCTTGGCGCTCGCGCTGGCGGCGCTGGGTGTTGCGTTGCTTCTTGACCTTCTCGAGCCGCTCTCGGGTGCGCTTGATGGCGTCACCGATCATGCGGCGGTCCAGTTCGATCTGCTTCTCGCCGGGGCCGCCGCGCACGCCCGCACCACCGGTCTGACGCTCCAGGTGCGACCAACGCCGCACCAGGCGCGTGCTGACGTACTGCAGTCGGGCCAGTTCCACCTGCAGCTTGCCCTCGTGGCTGCGGGCGCGCTGAGCGAAGATTTCAAGAATGAGCAGCGTCCGGTCGTTGACCGGCAGGTTCAGGTGTCGCTCGAGGTTGCGCTGCTGGGCCGGGCTGAGAGACTGGTCGAACAGGACCTCGGTCGCCCCGGTGTCAGCGGCCAGGGCCTTGATCTCGTCGGCCTTGCCGCTGCCGATGAACAGGGCCGCGTCGGGCGCACGGCGTTTGCAGGTGACACGGGCCACCGGAGACAGGCCAGCGGTCTGCGCCAGCAAGCCGAGCTCTTCGAGCTGGGCATCGAAATGGGGGGTTCCGAAGTCCACCCCGACCAGGACGGCCGAGGGGATGGAAAGCTGGAGAGTGTCTGGCAAGAGGCGGGGCCCCGGGGTCGGTCAGGCGTCAAACGGCCGGCGGCGGCCCGGGGGCCAGGTTCAGGCTGCGGGGGCTTCCTGGCCGTCGGCCGCCTGGAAGTTGACGGCGCGACCCGGGACGATGGTGGAAATCGCGTGCTTGTACACCATTTGGGTGACCGTGTTGCGCAGCAAAACGACGTACTGGTCGAAGGATTCGATCTGCCCCTGCAGCTTGATTCCGTTGACGAGGTAGATCGAGACCGGCACGTGCTCCCGACGCAGGGTGTTCAGGAACGGGTCTTGTAGAAGCTGCCCTTTGTTGCTCACGATATGCTCCGTGTTGGGTAGTTTTGTTGGAACTTGCACCTTACCACAGCAAGCCAGTTGTGCAAGTAGGTATACGCAACGGCCCTGTTCGGGGCATGGCCGAGCCCTCAGCCCTTGTCGATGTAGGGGTTGGCCGAGGTCTTCATCTCGATGCGCAGGGGCGTCCCGATCAGGTTGAACTCCTTGCGGAAGCGCCCCTCCAGGAAGCGCTTGTAGGCATCGGTCACATGCTCCAGGGAGTTGCCATGGACCACGATCACCGGCGGGTTCATGCCGCCCTGGTGGGCATAACGCAGCTTGGGCCGGAACATGCCGGCGCGCTTGGGTGACTGGAACTGCACCGCCTCCAGCAGCAGGCGGGTCAGGATAGGCGTGGGCATCTTCACCATCGCCGACTTGTGCGCCTGGGCGATGGAGTCCCACACCGGGCCCAGGCCCTGGCGCTTCTTGGCCGAGATGAAGTGGATGGCTGCGAACTTCAGGAAGGCCAGGCGCGATTCGAGCTGCCGATGCAGCTGCTCGCGTTGGTAGTCGTCCACCGCGTCCCATTTGTTGACCGCGATGACCACAGCGCGGCCGCTTTCCAGGATGTAGCCGGCGATGTGGGCGTCCTGGTCGGTGATGCCCTGCGTGGCGTCAAGCAAGAGCAGTACAACGTTCGCGGACTCGATGGCCTGCAGTGTCTTGACCACCGAGAACTTCTCGATGGCCTCGAACACCCGACCCTTGCGGCGCAGGCCGGCGGTGTCGATCAGCTCATATTGCTGGCCCTTGCGCTCGAAGGGCACGGAAATGGCGTCCCGCGTCGTGCCGGGCATATCGAAGGCGACCAGCCGCTCCTCGCCGAGCCAGGTGTTGATCAAGGTGGACTTGCCCACATTGGGTCGGCCGGCCACGGCCAGCTTGATGGCGCCGCTGCCCTCCCCTTCATCCTCCTCGTCGGGCTCGGGTAGGTTCAGGGTGTCCAGCGCGATCTCAACCAGGCTACGCATGCCCTGCCCGTGTGCGGCCGACACCGGGAGCACTTCGCCCAGGCCGAGCTCGTAGAACTCACCCAGCTGGGAGCCCTCGGTCATGCCCTCGGCCTTGTTGGCGGCGAGCAGCGTGGGCTTGCCCAGCTTGCGCAGGTAGTTGGCAATGTCGTGGTCCTGCGCCGACAGGCCCGCACGGGCGTCGACCACGAAGACCACCACGTCGGCCTCGGCCACCGCCTGGCGGGTCTGCTTGGCCATCTCGACATAGATCCCGCTCTCGGCCGTGGGCTCGAAGCCGCCGGTGTCGATGACGATGAACTCGCGCTTGCCCAGGCGCGCGTTGCCGTAATGGCGATCACGCGTGAGACCGGCAAAGTCGGCGACGATGGCGTCGCGCGACTGGGTCAGGCGGTTGAACAGGGTGGACTTGCCGACGTTGGGCCGGCCCACCAGGGCGAGAACGGGTTTGACGCTCACTGGGGCACGAAACCGTAGACGCCGCCGCTGCGGGTGACCACGACCACGGTGTTGCCGACCAGCACCGGGGCCGTGGCGATGGCCGAGCCGTCGGTGGTCAGGCGCGTGAGCAGGCTGCCGTCTTCACGGGAGAGCACGTGCACGAAACCGAAGCTGTCACCGACCAGAACGGAGCGGCCGGCTGCCAGGGGCGCGGTCAGGCCGCGCAGGGCCAGGCGGTCGGTGCTCCAGGCGCGCTCGCCGTCGCTGCGTCGCCAGGCAATCACGGTGCCGTTGGATTCAGTGCCCACGACCTGCTGCTCGTCGCCGTGCACGCCCTCGGCGCCCTTGGCGGGACGGGTCCAGCGCGCGGTGCCACGATCGGCGTCGACGCAGCCGACAGCGGTCTGGAAGGACCGCGCACACACGCTGGAGCCGACCCGGCTGACGCGGCCGACCAGGTCGACCAGGCGCTCCACGTCGTTGGCGCCGCGGGTGATGCCGATCGGGGCTTCCCAGCGCAGCGTACCGTTGGACGGATTCAGGCCGGCCAGTCGCCCGCCCTGCCCGGCCACCAGCGTGTCGCCAACGGCGAGGAGAACGCCCGACTGGCGCAGCACCAGCGGCTCGCCGGCACGCTGCTGGGTCCAGAGCTTCAGGCCCGTGGCGCCATCATGGGCCGAGACCGAGCGGTCCGCGCCCAGCACGAAGACGCGGCCACCAGCCACCAGGGGTGCGGTGTAGACCTGGGCAGCCACGCTCTGGCGCCAGAGCACGCGGCCACCCGAGAAGGCGACAAGCTGGTTGGTCTGGGTGACCACGGCCACCGTGCGGCCGTCGCTGCCGACGCCAGCGCTCAGGGGGCCACCGGCGCTGGCGCGCCAGCGTTCGGCGCCGCTGTCGCCGTCAAGAAGGGCGACCGTGCCATCGCTGGAGGCAACCGCCACGTCGGCGCCCTGGGCCTGCAGGGACAGGGGCGTCTGGACCGGCCCGAGGCGCAAGGTCCAGGCCTGGCGCACGCCCAGGAGGTTGGGGTTGGGCTGAAGCTCGGCGGGCTTGGGCGGCGGCGGGGTGCCTCCCAGGAAGGTGGGAAGCATCGAGCAGCCGGCCAGCGCCGACGCCAGCAGCAGGCCCGCCAGCGCGCGCACGGTACGCCCGGCCGGCAAGGAATGGCAGGTCAGGGCGCGAGGGGGCCGGGCCAGGCTCATGGCTTGACCGCTCCGGAAGCTGGTGCTGCTTTTTGCGGATCGACGCCCAGGGCACTGAGCTTGACCTCGACCAGACGACGGTAGTCGGCCCGGGCCTCGAAGCCTGGCAGGGCTTTGAGGTACTCGGCCTTGGCCTCAGCGGTCTTGCCTTGCAACTGCAGGATGTCGCCGCGGCGATCAGCCGCCAGGGGTTCGAATTCGGCGGGCATGGGGGCCTTCAGCTGCGCCAGGGCCTCGTCATAGGATTTGGCGTCGGCCAGCAGGCCCGCCAGGCGCAAGCGCGCGATGGCCTGGTAGCCGGGGTCGGACGATTTGTCGGCGACCCAGGCCAGTGCGGCCCGGGCGGCGTCGGGTTTCGCGTTGTCCTGGAAGGACCGGGCCGCGAGCAGCGCGCCCTGATGGGCATAGGTGGTGCCGGAAAACTTGTCGCGGATGTCGTCAAAGGCGCGTTGCACTCGGGCCTGGTCGCCGGTGGCAGCAGCGCGCTCGATCTCGGCGTACAGGGCCGAGGCCTGGCCAGCCTGACGGGTCTGCCACAGGTTCCAGCCGTTCCAGCTGGCGAAGCCGCCCAGGACGACGATCAGGACCCAGGTGATGAGGTTGCCGTACTTGTTCCAGAAGTGCTTGAACTGCGCAAGCTGCTCCTGTTCTTCGAGGTCGAGGTGTTGGGCCATGAGGTGTCCGCGGTGAGCGTTGGATTGTAGTGAGGGCGGGAGGGCCGCCCGTGGGACTCAGGCCTTGAGGCCGGGCGCCCATTGGGCGGCGGTGGCCAGGGCGTGGCGGGCCTGGGAGCCGGACCCATCGCGCAGCGACTTGACGGTGACCTCGCCGGCCGCCAGTTCATCGGCACCGAAGATGAGGGCATGGCGGGCGCCGCTGGCGTCGGCCTTCTTGAACTGCGACTTCATGCTGCCCAGGCCCTCGACCGAGGCTGCGTGCATCTGGACCTTCAGGCCGGCGGCGCGCAGGGCCTGCAGGGTACGCAGCACCACGGGCATGGCCGCGGCGTCGGGCACGATGGCATAGGCATCCGGCACGGGCTCCGGAATAGGCGCGCCCTGCTCGCGCACGAGTTCGAGCACACGCTCGACGCCCAGAGCCCAGCCCACTGCGGGCGCGGGCTTGCCGCCGATCTGGGCGATGAGGTCGTCGTAGCGACCGCCTGCGCAAATGGTGCCTTGCGCGCCCAGGCTCTCGGTGACGAACTCGAAGACGGTGAGGTTGTAGTAGTCCATGCCGCGCACCAGGCGCGGGTTGACGGTGTAGGCGATGCCGTTCGCATCGAGCATGGCCTTGACGCCGTTGAAGTGCGCCAGGGACTCTGGACCCAGGAAGTCAATGAGGCGTGGTGCGCCCTGCACCATGGCCTGCATGGCGGGATTCTTGGTGTCGAGGATGCGCAGGGGGTTGCTGTGCAGCCGACGGCGCGCGTCTTCGTCCAGCACGTCGGCATGGCGTTCGAAGTAGGTGATCAGCTCGGCACGGTGCTGACGACGCTCGGCGGGCTGGCCCAGGCTGTTGATCTCCAGGCGCACGTTCGTGAGACCCAGCTCGCGCCACAGCGCATCGGCCAGCAGGATGATTTCGGCGTCGACATCGGGACCGGCAAAGCCCAGGGCCTCGGCGCCGATCTGGTGGAACTGGCGGTAGCGGCCACGCTGCGGGCGTTCATGGCGAAACATCGGGCCCATGTAGTACAGGCGCTTGCCGCCGTCATAGAGCAGCGAGTTTTCAGCCACCGCGCGCACCACGCCGGCGGTGTTCTCGGGGCGCAGGGTGAGGTGCTCGCCATTGAGGCGGTCTTCGAAGGAGTACATCTCCTTCTCGACGATGTCGGTGACCTCGCCCAAGCCGCGCACGAAGAGCGCGGTGGGTTCCACGATGGGGGTACGGATGTTGCGGTAGGCGTAGCGCGCCATCAGCGCGCGCACCTTGTCTTCGAACCACTCCCACTGGCCGGAGACCGGCGGCAGGATGTCGTTCATGCCCTTGACGGCGGTCAGGGGCTGGGCCTTTGCGGCGTTGTTCTTGTCGGTCATGCGGAAAGGAACACTCGGGTGGCGCGTGCGCGCGCGGCAGGTGCTGCGTTCAGGCGGTCACGGCCTGGCCGTAGCGCTTGTGGATGTAGGTCTCGACGATCTGGTGGAACTCGGTGACGATGTGTTCGCCGCGCAGGGTCATGGCCTTCTCGCCGTCGATGAAGACGGGCGCCGCTGGCGCCTCGCCGGTGCCGGGCAGGCTGATGCCGATGTCGGCATGCTTGCTCTCGCCGGGGCCGTTGACGATGCAGCCCATGACGGCCACCTTGAGGTTCTCGACGCCGGGGTAGCGCTCGCGCCAGACGGGCATCTGCGCGCGCAGGTAGTCGTCGATCTGCTTGGCCAGCTCCTGGAAGGTGGTGCTGGTGGTGCGTCCGCAGCCCGGGCAAGCGGTGACGCTGGGTACGAAGCTACGCAAGCCCAGGGCCTGCAGGATCTCGGAAGCGATGACCACCTCCTGGGTGCGTGACTCGCCTGGCTGGGGGGTGAGCGACACGCGGATGGTGTCACCGATGCCCTCCTGCAGCAGCAGGCCCAGGGCCACGCTGGAGGCCACCGTGCCCTTGGTGCCCATGCCCGCCTCGGTCAGGCCCAGGTGCAGCGCGTAGTCGCAGCGGCGCGCCAGTTCGCGATAGACAGACACCAGGTCCTGCACACCACTGACCTTGCAGGACAGCAGGATCTGGTTCGGGTCCATGCCCAGTTGCACCGCACGGGTGGCGGAATCGATGGCCGAGGTGATCAGCGCCTCGTACATGACCGACTTCGCGTCCCAGGGCGAGGGGCGCTGGCTGTTCTCGTCCATCAGCTGGGCGAGCAGTTCCTGGTCCAGGCTGCCCCAGTTCACGCCAATGCGCACCGGTTTGTTCCAACGGTTGGCGGCCTCGACCATCTGCGCGAACTGCTTGTCGTGTTTGTCGCCCTTGCCCACATTGCCGGGGTTGATGCGGTACTTGGACAGGGCCTCGGCGCAAGCCGGAACCTCCGTCAGCAGGCGGTGGCCGTTGTAATGGAAGTCACCCACCAGCGGCACGTCAACGCCCATGCGATCGAGCTGCTCGCGGATGTAGGGCACCTGCTGCGCAGCTTCAGGTGTGTTGACGGTGATGCGCACGAGCTCGGAGCCGGCCAAGGCCAGTTCCTTGACCTGGATGGCCGTGCCGATGGCGTCTGCGGTGTCGGTGTTGGTCATGGACTGCACACGCACCGGCGCGTCGCCACCGACCGTGACGACATGCGAGCCCCAGACCACGCGGGCCTGGCGCGAACGACGGAGTGCAGGAGCGGCAGCGGGAATAGGCAGGCAAGGGTCGGTCATGGCTGTCGGGCGGCGGGTGCCGCGTTAGGCGGGGACACGGGGGCCGGCACGGGCACCGCCGAAGCCGGCAGGGCCGGGATCGCGGGAACCAGCAACGGCGTGACGGGCTCGACCACCATGCTCTGGGGCGCCGCGGGCGCGGGCGCGACTGCAGGCGCGTCGGCCGGCGCCGCACCGTTGGCGGCGGGGGCGCGGGGCTCGTCTGGGGTCTCGGTGCCAGGCAGAAAAATCAGGGCCAGTGCAGCCAGCAACAGCCCCAGGGCCGCGAGCACCGGAGGGCGCATCAGGCGCTCACGCCAGCGCAGCGACCCCGGCACGCTCGGAGCGCGGAAGGGCTCGTTCAGGCCGGGGCTGACTGAAACCGAACGCGGCATGCCCTGCGGCAGGGCAGCCAGGATGGGGGTCGGGTCGGCCTTCAGGTGCCGGCAGACGCTGGCGGCCAGGGCCCGGGCGAAGGTGTGGTCAGGTAGCAGGTCCAGGCGGTCCTGCTCCAGGGCCTCGAGCTGGCGCACCGGCACCTTCAGCGCCACGGCCAGGGCCGCAACATGCACCCCGGCCCGCTCGCGCGCCAGGCGCAGCATGGCGCCACCGCTCTGGGGCTCGGGGACGGTCTCTGCGGTCTCACTCATCGAAGATTCCCTTGTCATACGCAGCCAGCTCACGCGACTGCGGGTATCGCTTCCTCAGCTGGTCGGCCAGTTGCTGCATGGCGACCGTGTCGCCGACCCGACGCTCGACGCGAATGCCCAGCCACAGGGATTCGGCGTTGGCACCTTCGCCATTATTCAGGCGACGAATATAAAACTGGGCCTGAGGCCAGGCGCCACGACGGTACAGCAACTGAGCCAGGTTGTAACCGGTCACGGGGTTGCTGGCATCGAGCTCGTGGGAACGGATGAGGCTGCGCTCGGCCTCGGGCAGACGGCCGGCGCGGGCCTGGCAGATGCCCTGAGCCAGGAAGGTGCGGGCCCGGCCGGCGTACAGGGGGCTGGCCAGGGCCTGGGCGTAGGCGCGCTCGGCTTCCTCATGGCGCCCTTGCTGGCACGCCATCCAGCCCAAGTTGTGCAGCGTGTCGCCATCGCGAGGCGCCAGCGCCAGAGCGCGCCGGAAACTGTCTTCGGCCTGGCGCGGGTCGTCCAGCCGCAGGTAGATGAGGCCGCGCAGGTTGTAGGCGGGCGGATAGGTCGGGTCATGCGCCAACGCCTGCTTGACCTCGTCCAGGGCGATGGCGGTACGCCCCTCCTCGAAGTAACCGACCGCCAGTTCGGTGCGGATGCGCGCACGCCTGCGCTGGGGGGATTCGTCGGATTCAGTGACCAGGGCGGACGAACCCTCGTCAGGCGCGCCCGGAGCCGCGCAGCCAGCCAGGACCAGCAGCCCGGCAGCCAGGCCCAGACCGACCCCGAGCAGCCCCCCACGCGACGCCCCACCGGCGCGGCTCATGGCCGCCCCTCCGGGGCGGTGGCGTTACCCGATACCGGCGTGAGCATCACGGTGCGTTGCTGTGCGATCCGATCCCCCACGCGGGTGCGGTCCTGTACGTCGCCAGCGAGCTGGCCGCAGGCGGCGTCGATATCGTCACCCCGGGTCTTGCGGATGGTGGTGACGATGCCCGCCTCATTGAGCAGGCGGGCGAAGGCCTGCACCTGTTTCTGGGGCGACCGGGTGAGCCCTGAGGCCGGGAAGGGATTGAAGGGAATGAGGTTGAGCTTGCACGAGACACCCTGCTCCCGCACCAGGGCGATCAACGCGCGGGCGTGCTCGGGCTGGTCGTTGACGCCGTCGAGCATGCAGTACTCGAAGGTGATGAAGTCACGCGGCGCGTACGCCAGGTAACGGGTACAGGCCTGCATCAGCTCGGCCAGCGGGTACTTGCGGTTCAGGGGCACCAGATGCTCGCGCAGCGGGTCTGACGGGGCGTGCAGCGAGACGGCCAGCGCCACCGGGCACTCCTGGGCAAGCCGATCCATCATGGGCACGACGCCGGAAGTGGACACCGTGACGCGGCGGCGCGACAGGCCGTAACCGTGGTCGTCGAGCATGGTGCGCAGGGCCGGCACCAGGGCGCTGTAGTTCTGCAGCGGCTCGCCCATGCCCATCATGACGACGTTGGAAATCACGCGCTCCGCGGTGCCCAGGTGCTTGCGCAGGAAGTGCTCGGCAAACCACAGCTGGGCGATGATTTCACCGGTGGTGAGGTTGCGGGCGAAGCCCTGGTGGCCGGTGGAACAGAAGCGGCAGCCAACCGCGCAGCCCGCCTGCGACGAGATGCACAAGGTGCCACGGTCGTCCTCGGGGATGAAGACGGTCTCGACGGCATTGCCCGCGCCCACGTCGAACACCCACTTGATGGTGCCGTCGGCGGATTCGTGCTGGGTGATGACCGGCAGGCCTTCGATGCGGGCCAC
>JACCED010316580.1_pt1 | contig 55750 bp, 48 predicted proteins | sample 7455021 | NCBI WGS metagenome assembly JACCED01 (sample SAMN15323456, study PRJNA562643) | freshwater metagenome | isolation source: river surface water | place: USA:Blue River Watershed | collected 2017-08-19
GTAAGCAGGTGGTGCTTTGGTTTTTGGCACCGAAATCTCAATTTCCAAAATTTAAGAGGCGAATCTAATTACGCCATGGCTGCCTAATCCGAGTGATAGGTTAATGCCATTTACTCCGACTCTCCATACTCGTGCCGAGAGTCACCCGGGGTAATCGACCTGCACGGGTATGTTTCTGAAAAGTTGGCGTAGGAAACATTATTAGCCAAATAAGAGGTAACGTTGGCCAGGGGAGAGCCGGCCTACTTCCGAAAACAATCTCACCCTAAACCTGTAGAAAGCGCCAGCTTTCGCATCTCCGGACGGGGGTTCAATTCCCCCCAACTCCACAAAGAAAAACCCTGCCTTGGCAGGGTTTTTTTATTTGAAAACCATCGAACCAAATGCCCCAGCATTTGAGAGAAGAAGGTTTTCAAATAAAAAGCAATTGCGGAGCAATTGTTTTTCTTTGTAAGAACTACCCATAGGGAATCACCGACCGAAGGGAGGTAGTTCCCTGTAGGTGAATATTACTGAACCAAATGCCCCAGCATTTGAGAGAAGAAGGTTTCATTTTGAGTTTAGAGTTGAGTGTTTAAAGTTTAGGGTTTGTCCTTTGTCCTTGCCTGATTTAGGTTGTCACTTACCAATCAACTTCAGGTTTCAGTTTTAATAATTTTAATTTTTTAACTTTATTATTGGTTTTATTCAATGAAGGAATCTCCTACAAAATATTATCTTTGTTTCATGCGCACTTTTGGGATCACTTGCTTTCTATTGTTACTTAGCTTTAATGCAAATGCCCAAGTTGTGTTTAAAATGAATCAGAAACAATCTTTGCCATTAACGGTAAATGATAGTGCTGTTTTGATGGATACTGCTTCCTTAACACATAATCGATTGCAATGCATTTCTGGTAACATCGTAAATTCTCGTTTTGAATCGCAAATTGGTGGCAATGACTCAAGTATGCAGGCCGTTTTGTTAATTTTTGATTCCCTACTTTACAATTCTGTTCATGATAATCAAGTAATACCGGTTGGCATGGCAAAAAAAGGGATCTATTGGGGACTTTCCTTTGTAGATATAAATGTTCCATTTCTCGATGTGCCGTTTGTTGTTTGTGTTTTGCCCAAAGACACCAATCAATTTGAAAGTTTTGCTCAAAATTATTTGAGCGCACCCGATTTCCAATGGGTCGATGTCCCTCAAAAAAAAGACAGCTCAAAGTCAATTTTTAAGACACTCAATATCGATGAGTATTTATTGCCTTTACCTTGTTCGCATGATGATTTGTATGTGGAATATTTGAATGACTCAACATTGAATTTGGTGTTGGATGTTACTGAACATTCTCAGATTCAACCAGATTCTTGTGTAGAATTGGTTGAGCAACATTTAAAGCATTTGAGAAGTTTTCACGGAGATTATTGCGGTTGTAAAGCAAGATTATTTTTTGCCAATAGAAATGTGAACATGAATCGTGTGACTTGGTTTTTTGAGAGATTTTCAGATTTAAATGTTCAACTAGATATACTTTTTTCTGAAAATACCGAAAAATGATTATGAAATTCAAAAATTTGGCACTTAATTTGTATCACTATTTTAAAATAGAAAATCTTAAATTATGAACTTTAAAAAAATATCAATCCTTGTAATTGTTGCTTTAAGCACGAAAGTTTTGTTGGCTCAAGCTGGTTTTGACGATGATGTTACCGATTTTGCCGTTCCAGTTGATGGTGGAATCACTGCTATTGTTGGATCAGCCATTGCTTATGGAGTTTACAAATTCCGCGGCAATAAAACCAAATAAGGATTAATTTAAGTTCACATCGTTTGGCGCTTGTGCCAGCCAAACGTACTCGCCTCCCATATCTGAAAGTGCCTTCTTCCAAACAAAATTGGAATTCATGAATATGTATGCACTTTTAAATTCTGAGACAATCCATGTTTTTTCTTCGATTTCTTGTTTCAGTTGTCCGGGACCCCAACCACAATACCCAGCAATGGCAATTGCGTTATCTTGATTGATTTCTCCCTTTTGATGCATTTCGATAATGTCGAATGCGTTGCCACCCCAATAAATTCCCTCTCCTACATGAATAGCATCTTGAATGTTGCTGCATCTATGCAAAAAGTTCATTGTTTGTTTTGATTCAACAGGTCCGCCGAAATATAATTTGAGTGTGATTTCTGCGCCATCCTCTTCCGAGGCTGCTCTCATGAGTAAATTTGAGGCATCGTTAATTACAACACCCATGCTGCCGTGTTCATTATGATCAACGAGTAAAATAACACACCTAAAGAAGTTTTCATCGGTAATGAATGGCTCCGCAATAAGTAATTTTCCTGCTTTTAAACGCTGTTTCATTTGTGATGCAATATGTAAAAAATATGTCATACTCCCAAGAAATAAAGAAAAATTGTCGTACTTTGCGTCATATCAACACTTATCCATGAGCGTGACCAAACTAAAAAATATTTTCGTTTTTGCTGTATTATTTTTATTGTCAACTTCTTTGAAGTCGCAAGTCTTAACAGTTGAACCTGTTTTTCCAAAGGAAACAGATACCGTTACCATTATTTATGATGCAACCTTGGGTAATGCAGCACTAAAAGGCGTAGGCCAAGTCTATGCGCACGCGGGTGTTATAACCAATTTGAGCACGTCTAGTGCAGATTGGAAACATGTAGTTGGAACATGGGGAACAGCCGATGCCAAAGTAAAAATGACAGCCTTGGGAAACAACAGATGGAAAATGCGTTACCATCTAAAGAACTTTTATGCTCAAGCGGGTGCTTTTCAAGCCAATGAAGTCATTCAACAAATGGCATTTGTATTCAGAAACCAAGATGGTAGTCTAGTAGGAAGAACTGCTGCTGGAGGAGATATCTTTACACCTGTTTACTCCGCTTCATCGAGTTTAATGCTCAAAATTACTTTGCCAGAATCTAAAACTACAATTGGCAAAGGAACAGATTTATTTAAAGTGGTTACTTGGACAAGTAAAAATGCTAATATTGATTGTTATTTGGATGGTTCACTCGTTCGAGGTGTTGTATCAAAAGATAGCTTGCAGGAAATATTTTCAAACTTTAGTCCAGGCTCCCACACCATAAAGATGTTAGCAAAGGCAGGTATGGAAGTAGCTGCTGACAGCGTATATTTTGTTGTGAACCCTGCAGTTGTTCAACAAACAATGCCTGCTGGTTTAGAGCAAGGAATCAATTATGTGAATGATTCAACTGTTTATTTGGTGTTATATGCACCTTACAAGAATTTTGTCTATGCCATCGGTGATTTCTCGAATTGGCAACCCGATTTGAAGTACTTCATGAAATATGATCCCTCAAAAGCTTGTTTTTGGACAAAGATTGAAGGATTGAAACCTGGCTTTGAGGTTGGGTATCAATATTTGGTAGATGGTACAAAGAGAATTGCAGATCCTTTTAGTCCTTTAATGTTAAATGAATGGGATGATGCGTACATTCCTTCTGCAGTTTATCCAAATCTTAAGGCATATCCAAAAAATAAAACTTCTGGATGGGTAACTGTCATGCAACCCGGTGAACAGGCCTTTTCTTGGAGTAAGGTGAACTTCCAACGTCCCTCAAAAGAAAAACTGGTGATCTATGAATGTTTGGTCAGAGATTTCACAAAAGCACAAAGTTTTAAAGCCCTTCAAGACACATTGCCTTATTTGAAAAGACTTGGAATTACTGCTTTGCAATTAATGCCGGTAACGGAATTTGAAGGAAATTTGAGCTGGGGATACAATCCCGCAAGCCATATGGCTTTAGACAAATATTATGGCAATCGAAATGCTTTTAAATCGTTGGTGAACGCTTGCCATGAGCAAGGAATTGCGGTGATTATGGATGTGGTTTTCAATCATGCGTTTAGCACAGCTCCAATTTGTCAATTATATTGGGACGATGCTGCATTTGCTCCAACAGCGAATAGTCCTTACGCCAATATTGTAGCAAAGCATCCATTTAATGTGGGATATGATTTGAACCATGAGAGTTCTGCGATGAGATACTATACCAAGCGAATTTTAAAGTATTTGTTAGAAGAATATAAAGTTGACGGTTTTCGATTTGACTTAAGTAAAGGATTTACCCAGAAGAATTCCGGTAGCGACGCTGGGGCAATGAGTGCTTATGATGCGAGTAGGATAGCCATTTGGACAGACTATTACAATGCAGTACAATCGTATTCGCCAGGTGCCTATCATATTTTGGAACATTTTGCAGACAATAGTGAGGAAGTAGAATTGTCGAAAAAAGGAATGATGTTGTGGGGAAATGCGGTGTATAACATGACAGAAGCAGCAATGGGTTTCAGTGCAAACAGTGACTTTGGCTGGGGAATCGACTATACAAAAAGAGGTTTCGAGCCGAATGGTTTGGTTGGATATGCAAGTAGCCACGATGAGGAAAGAATGGCTTATCAGTTAATCAATTATGGGAATTCTGCTTCTGGATATAGTACCAGAAGCAATCCAATTTTTTTAGAGAGAATGGCCATGTTGTATTCTTATTTGTGGTTAACTCCTGGACCCAAAATGATTTGGCAGTTCGATGAGTTGGGTTATGATTATTCAATCAATCACTGCGTAAATGGAACTGTGAACAATGCTTGTCGATTGGACAACAAACCAGTTCGATGGGATTATTGGACGGGCAATGCAAACAGGAAAAAGTTGTATTACAACAACGCCATGTTGTTGCATCTGAAGAACACATATACCGATGTCAATAAACCAAATTCTTTTAATTTAAGTGCAAACAACAAATACAAGCGATTGCAGCTTAATGGTGCTGGATTTTCAACTTTGGTATATGGAAGCACCGATGTAGCTCCACAAACGGTTTATCCTGGTTTTCCTTTTAAAGGAACGTGGTATGATTATTTATCTGGCGATAGCATTGTGGTTTCCGACGTGAATATGTCTATTGGATACAAAGCGGGAGAATATCATGTATGGACAAGTAAAAGAGTTGCCAATCCGTTTTTAAGCAAGTCAACAAGCTCCGTTTTGAACATTGAGGAGTTAGATTTAATGGTTTATCCAAATCCTACAGACGGCAAAATGACGATTCGTTGGAATGCTCCTTTTGAAAAAGGTTATTTAGAAATCTATGATATCACGGGTAAAATGATTAAAAATGTGAACATTTCAAATGGTACCATGTTTGATTTTGAGGGACAAAAACCTGGGGTGTATGTATATAAGATACGAATAGGAACTGTGAGTTCAAATGGAAAGATTGTTTTGAGGTAGGGGTAAAACAATTTTTTAGAACTTAAAAAATATACCCCACAGAAAGATTCCAATTTCTCATTGCAGTAGGGAAAACAAAAACCTCTTGGATCAGGGCTCTATCGAACATATAGCCCCATGTGTATCCATTGTTTGCAAAGTATTGATTGGTGATGTTATTTCCTTGTAATTTCAATTGCAATTGGCTGTTTTTTAGTTGTTTTGAATAGGCCAATGTGAATTCACTGAATTGATACTGTGGCAAACTTCTGTAATCCTTGCCGGTATTGTCGAGATACTGTTTTCCAACCGTTTTTACATGGTATTGAACAACAATGGTTCCGCTGTTTTGCCTCATTGTGATGGTTTTATTTCCAATTTCTTTTTCAGCAATGGTCTTAAATAAATTGACTTGATACAGAATTCCAATAGATCCTACCATATCTGGAGAATAAGCTATGGGTGCATTTTTGTAAATAGTATCAAAAGTCATTTTGCCTCTAAAGTAATCAACCCAACTTGCAGGAGATTCCTTTATTCTGTTTCTGCTCAAAGCTAAATTTCCAAGTAAAGTTACGCTTTGGTAATTTGGATGTTTATTTTGACTAAAATACTTTTGGAAAAGCAGGGTTTTGTTTTCTATTTCAATACCCATTCTATAACTTTCAGCAACATTCACCCTCAAAGCAGTGCCAACATCGTTTAGAGCACCTGATAGCACCAACTGGTCTTTGTAGTCCATGTAATAACCGTTAATTTTTAGATTGAAAATTTCTTCATTGGGTGCATCTTTCCAATTTGAATTGGTTTTTTTGATTCCAAATTCGTAACCAAGTTCATAATCAATCATTTTTTCAGGTTTTGGAACAACACGAAACTTGTTGTCGGTGAAATCGCTTCGTGAAGGCTCTTTGCTACCTGCAGCTACAGAACCACTGAATTCGTGTTTGAGACTGTGCTTGATACCGAATTTTTCTTTCAAATCTTGTTGTAAACCGTAAGAAAATCCTGCCTTTGGGTTAAAAAATGAATAATTCCCCTCAAAATCAATGATTCTTAAATCATTGTCGGTTCCTTTCCCAATGTGTATGACTTTTCTTGCTTGTAAATCAACGAAATAGCTGAAATTGTTTGCAACGATTTGTTTGTATTTTGCGAAGAAACTTAAATCAGTTTTGTTCCCAGTAGCGCGGTAATATGTATTGGGGATGTTTGCTCTGTTGTAACTTTCTGTTGCAGCATAAACTTTCGTTACATACCCAAAATGTTGTCCAAAGTATTGATTTGCAGCAAGTCCCAAAGTCAGAATTTGATTTGTTTTACTGTAAACATAGTTGATGTTTGCTCCAATTAAATCATTATTTAACCATCTTTGACGTACAAGGTCACTGTTGCTGATGCTTAAGGTGATGCCAGTATCGCCGGAAATAATATTTGGTAAATTATAATTGGATAATTGATTACTGAGTCTGAATTGCTCAAAATATCCCTCACCATGTGTATAATACAAAGTGGTGTTAATCAATTGACTTTGGTTTATTTTATAATTCAAATAAAGGTGTGCATGATGTTGTTGGTAATTGTCGGTTTCGTTGTTGTATAGGTAGTAATTGTAGGTATTTGGATTGCTGTTAAATAAATTGAGGCTATCATCCGTAGTTTGATAGGTATAGCCAACCCCAGCATTGCGCCAGTAATGGTCTTTAAGGGCTTGCGAATCTGCGCTAGTATGGGATTTTCCAAGATTGAACTTTTCGATTGGAATTCCCCACCATGCTTGATAGGTCTTTTCTGTCCCTCCAAAAACTAAAAGTTTTGCTGCAATTTTTTCAGATTGGTAACTCGCTGAGGTGAAATAACTCCACAAATCTGATTTGGCCCTATCAATAAATCCGTTAGAGGTAATGTTTGAAATTCTTCCGTTAAAATTGAGGTATTGTTTTGGTTTTATTTGATAATTTGGACTACTAAATTTGGCTGTTAATTTCCGAGATTGGTAGCTTCCATAGCTCATTTGAAACTCATTGGAGTTATTTTCAGAAGTTTGTACATTCACTGTGGCACCAAATGCACCTGATCCAGACAATGAAGTTCCCAGTCCACGTTGAACCGTGATTGAACTTGCAGAACTTGCCAAATCAGGCATATTTACCCAAAATGTACCTTGACTTTCAGCATCGTTAATTGGAACACCATTAATGGTTACATTGGTTCTAGTTGCATCACTACCGCGAACTCTAATGCCGGTATAGCCAATTCCATTTCCGGCGTCGGAGGTTGTGATTACATTGGGTAATGTTTGTAACAAGATTGGTATATCGCGTCCGGTATTGATGAGTTGAATTTGTTTTTCATCGAGGGTATTCACGTTAGTGCCTTTGGTTTTGGTTTGATTTACATTGATGATAACTTGTTCAATGCTCGTCAAATTCGATGGTTTTAGGGTGCTATCTTGCTTTGAGTCTGCAGATTGTGCAGAAGTGTTGATAGCAAAAGCGACTAGGCCAATTGTAAATAAAATGTGTTTTCTGAAATTCATATCTCGTTGGTTTGTACATCCGAGACGCATCAAGAAACTTGATCATTTCCCTTCGCAGGCATTATCCTGAGCAGGTTAGCGGGTATAATCTCAGCACTCTATTTGAGGCACCCCGAATGTGTTGCAAATTTATCAGAAATTATACGCATTTATGCAAATCTTTTGGTGAATATTTTTAAGATTGTTAGATATGTGTTTGAAAATGAATGATTTGAAAAGATTTTTTCGGAAATTATTGAGTTTTGTGTATTGATTTTTGGTCAATTGCTATTTTGATCGTTTTGTGGGTGTTGTTTATCGCCTAAAAAGTCTAAGTTTGTTCGAATGAATCGCTTTAAATATATCCTTTTAACCACGGTTGTACTTTTGGGATTTTCCTCTTTTATGCTTCCTCATTTTGTTGGCAATTTAAATAAAGGAAAGTTCAATTACCCCATGCAACGCATCAAGGGCGGAACTTTTAATATGGGAGATATTCATGGCGAATGGGATGAAATTACAGTGCATCAGGTTACTGTGAAGAGTTTTTCCATGGGTATTGCTGAAGTTACCCAAGCACAGTGGAAAACCATTATGGGTAAGAATCCATCTTACGATCAATCTGACGAAAATCAACCAGTGACAGATGTGAATTGGATCGATTGCATGGAATTTATTCGTAAACTGAATGAAATTACCGGGCGTAAATTTAGATTGCCCACAGAGGCTGAGTGGGAATTTGCAGCTAGGGGTGGAAATTATAGCAAAGATTATATTTATTCAGGTTCAGATAATCCGGATTCAGTGGCTTGGCAAAGTGAATTTGATTCAGAGAAGCCGCATGCAATCATGCAGAAAAAGCCCAACGAACTTGGCCTTTATGATATGAGTGGCAATGTTTGGGAGTGGTGTTCAGATTGGTGGGGAATGTATCCATCTGCAGCTCAGTTAAATCCTAAAGGTCCAGCTCACGGTGATTCGCGGGTTTTACGCGGTGGAAGTTGGGGTAGTAGTGCGGAATATTGCCGAGCTACATTGCGATTTCGTCGTGCTCCTTCAAATCGAACATATTATTACGGTTTGCGCTTGGCAGAATAAGTTATTGTAACAATCGTTTGATTTCCTGGAATGATTCAGGGAAATCTTGTTTACTTAGTCTTAAAATTCTGTGTTTTGCCCTGTTTCGCCAATCTGAGATTGGTCCTCCGTTGCCAATCTGTTTGTATGAGCAAATGTCAATTTTTTGTATGTCTCCATTCCGTTTGAGTTCCAACGATAACAAAGGAGCAATTCCATTGTTTTTGCTGAGATTAAATCGATAATACGTACAGAAGTTTCCAAGAGAATAGGCAATGAGTTTTTTTCGATAAACCTCTAATGCTCTTGGTACGTGTGGACCGTGTCCCAATATCAAATCGGCTCCTTGATCAATACAAAAATGCGCTACTTCGTAAACATTACCCCTGTTTTCCTCTAAGTAGCATTCTGATTTGCGGGTAACATGTGTGTGGTTGTTGCCTTCAGCACCCGCATGAATACTCACGATGATAATGTTGCAAAACGATTTTAACTCAAAGAGTAAATTTTTAATGCGTGAAGTATCATGTAATTGTACACAATCTTCCCCAACTGCCAATGCCAAAAATCCCACTCTTTGTCCGTTGATATCCATGAAGTCAATCGGTTTTACATTTGTTCCTGCGTGGTGAATGCCCTCTGTTTTTAATGTGTTGTGGGTGGATTTGATACCGTTGATGCCAAAATCGCCAATGTGATTGTTGCCTACTGAAATTAAGTTAAAACCAGCATTGCTGAGAGATTTTACATAGTGTGTTGGTTGTTTAAAAGCATAGCATTTACTGCTGTCGGAGCAGCGTTTCACATGACCACTAGAATCAAAAAATGTACCTTCCAAATTGCCAAATACTATGTGATGTTTTTTCAGTGTATGTTCAATTTTGTCAAAAAAATTAGGTGTTCTCAAGGTTGAATTTGGTTTAAAAACCATGGATTCAATTGGTGGTAAGTATTTTCTTGAGGGATATTGGGTGCCCAACATCATATCACCCACTGCCGATATTTTGAGAATCGAATCTTGAATGATACCAGATTTTTGACGCTTTCGTTTTTCTTTTAAATCCAACTGATCAACACCCGGTTTTACAATTTTTATCGGTTCTTTGATTTGAAATTGTGATTTTAAACAATTTGTACTGATTATCAAAAGGAACACGATGTAGCGTGGCATGTTGCGAAGGTAATTCTTTTGATATATTTTTTGACTTAAATACTCCTTGTTTTTCTCCGTAAAGAATAGAATTGTGACTATGGTTAACTATTTTTGTCACACATGAATTGCCCTTTTTTGTCCCTCAAGAAAATAGGACTATATGCCCTCATAACGCTATTTTTTAATTCGGTTTTTGCTCAGAAAATTGTGAATTTACCTCATGTTGGAGCAAAAAGTATCAAAAACCACAGTTTTTCAAATTATCAGCAGGTGTATCATTATAAAATGGATGTTGCATTAACAGTTGATTTTGACGAACAAATTTTGAAAGGAACGGTTGTGTATCATTTGAAGAGGAATGGACTTTCTGAAAGGTCGAAATCGGCTAAAATGGCTAAAAATATTAGAAAAACGCCTACAATTTTGAATCCAGAATTGAATGAAAACAAGGTAATTTTTGATACAAAAGGACTGGTAATAAAGAGTGTAATGGGGAATGATGGATTGCTAAATTGGGGCTATGGAGATTCGAATGAAATTCTCGGCAAGGCCCTTGAAATTGATGTAACAGAGCACGATACTTTGATTCAAATAGAGTATCGAACCCTGAATGCTAAAGAGTTGAAGCAAATGGGAAGTGGTTTTATTTCGGCAATTCAGTGGTTGAATCCTGGTCAAACCCACGATAAAAATAATCCATTTATGTTCTCTCAATCGCAGGCAATTTTAGCGAGAACTTGGATTCCATGTATGGATGTGCCAGAGGTAAAATTCACTTACAATGCTCAAGTTTTTTACCCAAATAATTTGAATGCTGTGATGAGTGCGCAAAGGTTTAACTCGCTGCCAGAATTTTTGCAAAAATATCCATTAAAGCATGGTGAATTTCAGCATTTTAGGAAAGAAATTAAGATTTCGGGGTCAAATGCTCCCGCGAAATATACAGTGGCATATTTTTACCAAAGTTTACCCATCTCTTCCTATTTGATGGCTATTGCAGTGGGTGATTTCAAAGAGAAGCGACTTTCAGAAAATTGTTTGGTTTATGCCGAACCTGGTTTGTTAGAAAAAGCTGCTTGGGAATTTGTTGATTTGCCTAAAATGATTGACAGCGCTTCAGCACTTTATGGAAAATATGCTTGGAAAGAATACAATGTACTTGTGCTACCCCCGAGTTTTCCTTTTGGTGGTATGGAAAATCCAGTTGTAACATTTGCTACTCCAACCATTATCACTGGAGATAGGAGCTTGGTTAGCCTGCTCGCTCATGAATTGGCCCATAGCTGGAGTGGAAATTTGGTTACCAATGCAACTTGGGATGACTTTTGGCTCAATGAGGGATTTACAGTTTATTTCGAAAGCCGTATCATGGAAAAACTGTATGGCAAAGATTATGCTCAGATGTTGGCAGTATTGGGAATGGGAGAATTGAAAAAGACCCTCAAAGATTTGATGGAAATAGCTCCCGCCGATACACGTTTGAAACTCGATTTGAAAGGTCGAAATCCCGATGATGGTCTTACAGATATTGCCTATGAAAAAGGTCGTTTTTTCCTAGTTTGGTGCGAACAAGTTATGGGTCGTAAGTTATTCGATCAGTTTTTGAATCAATATTTTAAAAAGCATGCTTTCGCTACGAATAAAACAGAGTTATTCGTGATAGAGCTAACAGCGTTTTATGAAAAAAATGTAAAAAATGGTAAATTGACGAAAATTGACTTCAATAAAAATGTGAAAAGTTGGGTCTATGATATTGGTTTCAAAGAACCTATAATTGTGAGTGCATACTTGACGGAGGCCGAGAGTTTATCGGCACAATTAAATTCTTTGGACCATCAAAATATGATTTTCGCTGAAGAAAGCGGCTTGAAATTGAAGAATGTTACACGTAGTTGGACAACCCATCATTATTTGCATTTTTTGCGAAATTTAGACAGTTTAAGTTTTGCAAATATGAGGTTTTTGGATTCTATTTTTCATTTTTCAATGACCATGAACAGTGAAATTGCCTTTGATTGGTGTATGTTGAGTATTAAGTCGAAATATACTCCAACTTATCCTTTCATTAAGGAGTTTCTCAACCGTGTTGGCCGACGCAAATTTGTGTTGCCAATCTATGATTTTTTAATTCAGGAGGGACAAAAACGGGCTCAATTTTGGATGAAAGCAAATAATACCAATTCGTTTGATATGCCAAAAATTCCAGAGTTAAAATTGGCTTTTGATGCATATGAAACAGCGAGAGATGGCTATCACAGTGTAACTCGAAATTCTATAGATGGTTTATTCCAATTTGATGAATGGAAAAAATAAGTCAAATCCTCTTGAAATTTGGATTTGATCCACTTCAAAATTTTTCTTTACAAAGATCGGTTTTATCGCCGTTACAACTCCCTAATTGTGATGCAACGAACATTATGATTCAGCGCGATGATTTAATTCATCCTGTAATTTCTGGGAACAAATGGAGAAAATTGGAAGGGTGGGTTAAGTTTGCAAAAAATGAGGGTTTTCATACATTGGTCACTTTTGGTGGGGCTTACAGCAATCATTTGGTTGCAACGGCGGCAGCGGGTAAAATGCTTGGATTTAAAACTATTGGTTTGTTGAGGGCAGATGAGCCCATTTCCAATCATTATCTTGAAATTGCCTCTGGGTATGGGATGAATACCCGGGGTGTTTCAAGGAGTCAATACAGTGAAAAGTTAAATTTGATTTCTGAATTTTCTTCTCTTGAGGGACATTTGGTTATTCCCGAAGGAGGTCAGGGGGAATTGGCCTTTGAAGGTTTTGAGAATTTGGTTATAGACTTGGCTGGAAAGGTGGATGTCATTATACACGCGAGTGCTACGGCAACTACAGCGGTAGGTTTGGCTTTGGCAATAAAAAAGCACAAGCTGAAAATAAAAGTAAAAGCGGTATTGGTATTGAAAAATTTACAGGCTCAAATTGATTATGCGGTTGCGCATGATGTTTCTGAGGTGATTGATTTTGTTGATGGATATCATTTTGGAGGATATGCGAAAGTATCTGATGAATTGTTTCGCTTTGCAGATGAGTTTGAATTGGTCAATCAAATTCGCATAGATCCTGTTTATACGGCAAAGGCATTGTGGGCCATGCGAGAAATGTGCCTCAGTGGGGGTTTTTTAGGCCTCAGGGTTGCATTTTTACATACCGGCGGTATGTTGGGTCGTTTTTCGGAGAAATTTCACCCTCAGGGTTAAATATTAATTATTTTCCTGCTGGAATCATTGGGTCAACGGTTCCAGTTAAAATTAAATGCGTTTTTTTGCCATTGGTGAAAAAGACATCCACGTGTTTTCGGAAGTAACCAAAAGTGTTGGCTGTTTTATATGAAGCACTTATCCAGCCGGTATCGTTGGGTAGGATTTCACTCTTAGAATAATCGGAAGCAGTGCAGCTGCAACCTACTTCTACTTTATCTATTTTAATTTTTTGTGGTGTTTTGTTGATGAAAGTGTATTTGGTGCTTGCAGGCGGACCGCTGGGTACAGTTTGAAAATCGTGAATGTGTTCGTTCCAAACAATAGTATCTAGTGGTGCAATTGTTTCGTTTGCTCGATTTTGAACAGTATTGGTTTCCTTAGGGGCCGTTGAATTTCCTAACGTTTTGCATTGTACCAAGGTCAATGTCCCTACAATAAAAAAAACTGAAAAAATAGATGGAGCTTTCATTTTTTTTCTTCGGAGGGATTGTGGACGCGGATTTGTTTCTTTTGATAAAGAATTGGTTTTTGACCAGCGCGAATGATATTTCTAACGATGGTAAGATTTCCTTCAATAATTAGTTCAAAGCTCGTATCGTCGTAATCTACAATATTTCTCTTGAAATACGGTCCTGGAGGTGTGTTTTGGGACATAAAAAAGAGGGTAATAGAGTCGATACTGTGGGGTTTTACACCGGCTTCGGGAAATACAAACTGAGTACATTGGCAATCAGGAGCAACTTGAGCAATGTGAACGGTATCTGATGAATTGTTTTCAATATAGAATACGGCTTCAACCACATCACCTAAATTACAATCTTGTTTGATTTTATTTGATCCAACAACACGAAGAGCTCCACGATTGTTGTTATTCAATTCACCAATGAGTTGAGCGTTCCCTGGATTCAGGCAAAGCAACGTAAACAAACAGATGAATAATTTTTGAAACATATATTAATTGATGCCAAATTGGAGCTTCACCGTAATAGACGCTTTTTTATTTCGATCTGTTGTATTGTAAACGCCACCCCATGAAAATTCTTCACTGCTACTTTTACCAGTGATTTGAAAAACTCCCATGTCGGCATTTCTTAAACTACCAAGGCTTGCATTTGATTCATTGGCGATATTTTGTGCGCGGGTTGTTGCATTTTTGGTTGCATTGGCAATTAGTTCTAGTTTGAGGTCGTCGAGTTTGGTGTAAGAAAAACTCGGATTAAAAGAAACAATGTCAATACCTTGTTCGATGAGTTCGGTGATCTCTCTAGATGTGCGTTCAATGATGTCGAGAGACTTTGATTCTATTTCGAAAGTTTGAGACAATTCGTACCCAGCAAATACACTAGTTTCAGAATATCCGTCACTTCCGCCGTAATTGCGTTGTGTTTTTGAATGCTCTTCAATATCTATGGCAGAAAAAACGATTTCTTTTTCGTTGATTCCCTGTTTCACAAGATATTGTTTGATTTTATTGGCATCAGCTTTTAATTGGTCATAAGCTTCTTTTCGATTCATGGATGAAGTTTTAAATTTCGCACTCCAGCGAACGAGGTCGGAGGTGAATTCTTTTTCGGCAAGTCCTGTGGTTGAAATTGTTTCGTTTGACACAAATTTATATTTGTAAGCACCACCAATAATGGCGGAAGCCAAAACAACAGAAAGGGCAATGAGCCCAGTTGCCATGAATTTGAGTTTATTTTCTTGCATAAAACTGATTTGTTAAGTTCGAATATAATCAAAAAAGGGTCGATTATCGACCCTTTTTTGATTATTTGATGATAATTGGTGACATTGGTTTTTCAGGTTCTTTCACCACGTTGCCGGAGATTGTGAGGGTCACATCGCCACCATTTCCTTTAACGAAAATGTTTTTGTTGAAAGTTCCTGGACGACCATTTGAGTTATACTCAGCTGTAATTGTTGCAGATTGACCGGGAGCAATTTCTTCACGAGGCCATTTTGGAGTTGTGCAACCGCAGCTTGCAGTAACATTGGATAATCTCAATGGATCGGTACCAGTATTGGTGAATTTGAAATCGTAGGTTGCAATTTGACCTTCGATTACGTTCCCAAAACTATGAGAAGTGGTTTCAAATTTTATAGCGGCATTGCTTTTGATATCGGTTTGTTCGGTTGTTGAAGGTTTGATTTCAACTTGAGCTGAAACGATAGAGCAAGTGGCTATTGATGCCAAAAGAAATACGATTTTTTTCATGAAATTATTTTTTTAACTCAGGAGCATTTACTTTTTCTGGTTCAGTAACTACTGTACCACTAATTGCTAAATCTGTTACGCTTCCGTTATCGAAAGTTACTTTAACAGATTTAGAAAAATAACCCGGACGGTTTTCAGTTCCATAACTTGCTTTAACTTCACCTGTTTCACCTGGCATGATCGGAGTTTTAGTCCAAGTTGGAGTGGTGCAACCACATGATGGATGCGCATCTGTAATCACAACTGGTGCGTTAGAAGCGTTTACAAATTTGAATGTTACTTCTGCAGCAGGTCCCATTTTAATGGTTCCAAAATCGTGAGCTTTGTTTGTCCATTTGATAGGCTCTTCAGTTTTCACATCTTTTTGAGCGTAAGTGGTTGTAACGAAGGCCAATGATAAGGCCAATAAGGTTAACATCTTTTTCATATTCTTAGTCGATTATTAATTTCTGTGAATGTTTTATTCAACTTTTATGCCAAAATAGTGAAAAGGATGAAATTATGAAAAATAATATCGTCATATTTCACTATTTGGCGGATGAATGATTATAATTTACGTTTTACTTCTTCAGTTTTATATATTTCGAGGTAGTCACCAACTTCAATGTCGTTGAATCTTTCAATTTGCAAGCCGCATTCGAATCCTCGAAGAACTTCTTTCACGTCGTCTTTGAAACGTTTCAATGAAGATAATTCACCGTCGAACATAACCACACCATCTCTGATCACGCGAAGTTTGCTTTTTCTTTCGATTTTTCCATCGGTAACATAAGCACCTGCAATTGTACCCACTTTAGAAATTTTGAATACCTCACGAACTTCAACATTACCAATTACTTTTTCTACAACTTCAGGGCTCAACATTCCTTCCATTGCAGATTTGATTTCTTCAATAGCTTGGTAAATGATTGAGTATGTTCTGATATCGATTTCTTCGTTTTCAGCAATTTGACGGGCTTTAGCAGAAGGGCGAACTTGGAATCCTACGATGATTGCATCAGAAGCAGAAGCCAACAATACATCACTTTCGGTAATTTGACCTACACCACTATGAATGACATTGATCGCAATTTCCTCTGTGCTCAATTTCATCAATGAATCTGTTAATGCTTCTACAGAACCATCCACGTCTCCTTTTACAATTAACTTCAACTCTTTGAAGTTTCCAACTGCCAAACGACGTCCAATTTCATCGAGTGTGATATGACGTTTAGTACGCATACCTTGTTCACGAACAAGTTGTTGGCGTTTGTTGGCAAGGATTTTTGCTTCACTTTCTTCACCAAATACGTTCCAAGTATCACCCGCTTGCGGAGGATCAGAGAAACCAAGCATTTTGACAGGTGTTGAAGGTGGTGCTTTGTCAATTTTTGCACCTCTTTCATTGAATAGAGCTCTTACTTTGGCATAATGTGGACCTGCAACTACGTGATCACCCACTTTCAGTGTACCAGTTTGTACCAACATGCTACAAACAATACCTCTTCCTTTTTCTTGGGTTGCTTCTATCACAGTTCCCTTTGCTTTACGCTTAGGATTTGCGGTGAGTTCCATTAATTCAGCTTCAAGCAGCACTTTGTCGAGTAATTTGTCGACGTTTAATCCTTTTTTGGCACTAATTTCTTGGGCTTGGAATTTACCACCCCAATCTTCAACCAAAATATTCATTTGGGCCAACTGTTCGCGAATTCGTTCAGGGTTGGCACCATCTTTATCCATTTTATTAAAAGCGAAAACCATAGGAACACCTGCTGCTTGAGCATGTGCAATGGCCTCTCTTGTTTGCGGCATGACGCTATCATCGGCAGCAATCACAATGATTGCCATGTCTGTTACTTTTGCACCCCTTGCACGCATTGCTGTAAATGCTTCGTGACCTGGTGTATCTAAGAAAGTGATTTTACGACCATCTTGTAAGGTAACTTCATAAGCACCAATGTGCTGAGTAATACCACCCGCTTCACCAGCAATTACGTTTTCTTTCCGAATATAATCGAGCAATGATGTTTTACCGTGGTCAACGTGACCCATTACGGTTACAATAGGAGCGCGGGGTTCAAAATCTTGAGGATTTTCTTGTTCGTCGTCAATTGCCTCTAATTGAGTTTCAGCGTCTACAAACTCTACTTCGTAGTTGAAGTCGTTTGCTACCAATTGAATGGTTTCAGCATCAAGTCGTTGGTTAATTGAAACCATCAAACCTAGTGCAAAACATTTCGAAATTACCTGAGTTACAGGAACATTCATCATTGTTGCGAATTCATTGGCTGTAAGGAATTCAGTAACCTTAAGGATTTTGGAATCCTCAAGTTTTCTTCTTCTTTCAGCTTCTTGTTCGCCCCTTCTGCGGTCTTTATCGTCGGCTTTTTTCTTAAATTTATCGCCTCTGCTTCTTCCAGCACTACCCATTTTCCCCATTGTGTTTTTCACATTGCTTTTAACAGCAGATTGTGACACTTCGGTTTTAACAGGCGGTTTAGGTCTATTGAAAGGTTGTTTGGTTTTATCGTCGGTTTTAATTGTTTCGTTTACAGCAACTTTGATGGTTCCTGTATTGTCTTTGCGTTTGCGCTTTTTACGTTCTTCTTTGACGTCTTTTTTAGCATCATTTGCTAAACTTGAAACTCCTTGTTTTTGGGGTTGTAGTTGAATTGTGCCGAGAACACGTGGCCCCGAGAGAGTTTCTCTTCTAGTTTCAATCTTTTCGATTTCAACTGGAATTTCTGTTACACTTTCGGTTTTTACTTCTGGAGTTGGCTCTGAAATTTCAATTGTTTCAGGAACAACTTCAACCGGCTTGATTGCTTCAACTGGTTTTGTCTCTAAAACAGGTTCAACAACTTTTGGTTTTTCAACTTTTGGCTGCTCTGTTGGTTGAGGTTTGTTTTCCGCTTTTTTACTCTTTTTAGGTTTTTCATGAAGTTCAATTTTGCCTAAAATTTTCAAACCACCCACAGATTCTTCTTTTGATGAAGTGTTTGTTTCTTCTAAAGATGGTTCTTCAATTTTTTCTTCCGCAATTGGTGCTTCAACAATTGGAGCCACCACTACTTCTGATTCAACTGGAATTTGAACTTCTGCTACAGGCGTAATTGTTACCGCTGGTTTTTCAGGAGCTGGCGTTTCATCAACGGCAGGTTTGTTAGTTGTTGGAGCTGCTGCTACAACAGGTTTTGCAATTTTCTGATTTTTGAGTTTGTTTGCTTCTTCTTTTGCAGCTTTATCAGCTGAAAATTCTTGAAGGCAAGCTTGATACATGTCCTCATTGATTTTGGTAGTAGGACGTGCTTCAACATCGAATCCTTTCTGTTTTAAGAATTCGGCCAAAGCAGTAAAGCTTCTATTTAATTCGCCGGCAACTTTAGCTAAACGGTATTCCGCCATATATTAATTCAAATTTACTTTTAATTCGTTGTAAATCCCAAGTTTCTTTAAGTAATGTTTTTAAATGGAGTTCAAACAGCGCCTTGAGAATTTTCTGTTCAAACTCCATTGGATATATTTTAATCTTCGAATTCTTGACGAAGAATATTTTGCACAGCAACAATGGTTTCTTCTTCCAAGTCGGTGCGCTTTAATAAATCTTCAACAGATGAATTGATGACATCTTTAGCAGAATCTAGGCCGATGCGTTTGAATTCATCAATAATCCAGCTGTCGATTTCATCTAAGAACTCATCTAAATCAACGTCATCTTCACTGTTTACGGTGTTGTTAACCCTGTAAACTTCGATTTGATAACCCGTTAATTTGCTCGCAAGTTTGATATTGTGTCCACCACGGCCAATTGCCAATGAAACTTGATCGCTTTCTAAGAAAACATTTGCAGTTTCACCAACTAAATCCATTCTCGAAATATTGGCAGGTTGCAAAGAACGTTGAATGTAAAGTGCTGTGTTAGTGGTGAAGTTGATAACGTCAATATTTTCGTTTCTCAATTCACGAACAATGCCGTGAATTCTTGCTCCTTTAACACCAACGCAAGCACCAACCGGATCAATTCGATCGTCGTAGCTTTCAACAGCAACTTTCGCTCTTTCACCTGGTTCTCTGACAACTTTTTTGATGGTGATTAATCCATCTAAAATTTCCGGAACTTCCAATTCAAACAATCTTTCTAAGAACTCCGGAGATGTTCTTGATAAAATAATTTTTGGAGATCCTTTGTCCATGTCTACTTCATGAATCACAGCGCGAATAGTATCGCCTTTTTTGTACATGTCGCGAGGAATCATTTGTTCTTTTGGTAATGAAAGTTCGTTCCCTTCATCATCAAGAATCATGATTTCACGTTTCCAAACGTTGTAAACTTCACCAGTAATGATTTCACCACGTTTGTCTTTGTATTTACGGAAAAGTTCATCTTTTTCAAGTTCAATGATGCGACTCATGAGGGCTTGACGAGCATTCAATACACTTCTTCTTCCAAAATCATCCAAGAATACTTGTTGAATACAATCTTCACCTACGGCGTAATCAGGCTCAAGTTTTTGAGCTTCTTCTAAGGTAATATGTAAGTTTTCATCTTCAACCTCACCTTGTTCAACAATCAAACGCAAATGATACATCTCAATATCACCGGTTTCAGTGTTGATAATGATGTCGAAATTGGCTTCTTGTCCATATTTCTTTTTCAAAATGTTTCTAAAAACATCTTCAAGTACACGCATCATCGTAGCGCGGTCGATGTTCTTGAACTCTTTAAATTCGGAGAAACTCTCCACCAGGTTAATACCGAGATCCTTGGCTTTGGTTTTCATGTTATTTAAAACTAATTATAATTGTTGCTTGTTTAATTGAACTATATGGCAAAACATAGGTTTCGTAACTTATTTTTTTGCCTTTTTCTTTGATTTCTTTCGAGAAGTTAAATTGGTCGTTTTCTATAGACTCCAATTTTCCTTTAAATGTTTCACCTTCAGTGGTTTCTACTTCAAAATTTCTACCAATATGCTTGCCAAACTGACGTTTGTCGGTTAAAGGATTATCTGCACCCGGCGATGAAATTTCAAAGGTAAATGCTGCGTCTCCAAAATCACTTTCATCGATTAAATTAGAAATATGACGGGTGAATTCTGCCAATGCATTCATTGATAAAATTTCTTCACTGTCTACATAAAAACGAAAAAGTCCGGTAGGACTTACCGTATGATGCACTACGAATAAGTCGTATTGACTCGCTTCGTCATTGATCATGGTTTTCAATTTTTCGCCTAATTTTTTCATATTCAATAAAAAAGGGGACGGCTTTCGGCTTGTCCCCTCCAAGTTATTCTTTACGGAAAGTTCTGCAAATATACATCAAATTTGGGAACAAACCTAATGAGATTATTTTTTCTTAGGGAAAACCTTGGTTGAAATAATTTTCACATCATTCACCGGTCTATCGTTTTTGTCTGTCTCAACCCACTGTATTTTGTCAACAATGTGATGTCCCGATACTACCTTCCCGAAAACGGTGTATTGATTGTCTAAAAATGGAGTGCCCCCCCAGCTGCCATAAATGTTTCTCACTTTTTCTGGTACGTTTTTGTAGGCTGCTTCAATTTGGTCTTTCACCAAAGGTTTGATTTCTTTAATGACATTATCGGCTGCAAGTTGATTGCTCATTTCATATGCGGTATTTAATCGCATTTGATATTCCATATTTTCTCTTTTTGATAAAAAATCTTTGATCACACCTTGTTCTAGCATTTCTTTCATTTTTGAGGAAGAAACTGGAGAACCAGTTACAATGTAAAACTGACTACCAGAACTCATTTTCATCGGATTGTTTTGATCGCTTTCTCTAGCCGCGGCAAGAGCTCCTTTGAAGTGATAGAGTGTGTCTGAAATTTCAGCAGGAAGTTTGTATTTTGGCCCACCATCGCCCAACTGTTGTCCTGGTTTGGCACTTTTGGAATTAGGATCTCCGGTTTGTACCATAAATTGTTTGATTACTCGGTGAAATAATACCCCGTTGTAATATCCCTCAGAAGCAAGTTTGTAAAAATTTTCACTGTGTTTGGGTGTTGCTGGATTTAAGCCCACTTTAATCACGCCGTAGTTGGTTGTAAATTCAACAGAATTCCAATTATCCGGTAAAGTTGTATCCGGAACAGTCATGGGAATATTCTCTTGAGCCAATTCTTGTTTCATTGCCTCTACAGCATCCTTGGTTTTTGGAGCTTCACCACATGCTATCAAGAGCATTGCAGGAATAAAAAGTGGTTTAATTTTCATAAAAGTTAATGATTTCTTCTTGTTCAAAGTATTCAATGATGTGTTGCCTTAGCAAGTTTTCTTGTTCAAAAATATTTAGATTTGGAATGGTTGCTGCACTTTCCCAAACTGGCCATCCTTTTTGGTTGAATCCAATTTGTTTGTAATAGCCGGAGTAGCTCAATAATTTGCAGTTAGCAATGTGCATTAAGTGCGTTTTTTCTTCTTTTGTAAAATTTTTATCTGGTAACTGACCAAGTTCTCTTACTCCAATCAAAAACAAAATGGCATTTAAGTCAGGTTTTTTTCCGAATCTATTCTCGAAAAAATCAATTACTTTAAACCATTTTTTCTTTATTTCTTCTTGTAAATTTTCTTGAGTCATTTCCTCACAAAGTTCGTATAAATTCATCAATAATTTTATTTGTTTCATCGAGATATGTTTACCTTTGAATAAAAAACTTCCATTTGTGTTTACCGAATCTGAATCAAATTTTAAAAACCTCGATGAATTGAGCATCGCCGAATTGGCTGTGGGTATCAACCAAGAGGATCAAACAGTTGCAATTGCCGTTGAAAAAGCAATGCCTGAGATTGTATCTCTAATAGAGGCATGCTATGGGAAAATGCAACACGGTGGAAGGCTTTTCTACTTAGGTGCAGGAACGAGTGGTAGGTTGGGTGTTGTTGACGCATCGGAGTGCCCTCCAACTTATGGAGTGGCATTTGATCGAGTAATAGGCATCATGGCGGGTGGCGACGGGGCCATACGCAAAGCTGTTGAATTTGCGGAAGATGATGAAAATCAAGGTATAAAAGATTTATTGGAGTACAATGTGAATTCAAAAGATTTTGTGGTTGGAATCACTGCATCGGGTCGAACACCCTATGTGTTAAGTGCATTAAAAGCCTGCAATGAAATGGGGATTCAAACCGGAGGAATTGCCTGCAACAGTGAAACGTCCCTCAAAAAAGTGGCGAATTATACAGTTGAGGTGGTTACAGGTCCAGAATTTGTTACGGGCAGTACCAGAATGAAGGCAGGAACAGCAACCAAAATGGTGTTGAATATGATTACTACAACGGTAATGATTAAACTCGGTCATGTTAAAGGGAATAAAATGATTGACATGCAATTAACCAATTACAAACTCATTGACAGAGGAACTAAAATGGTTATGGATGAAACCGGATTGGATTATGAAACTTCGAAAATGGTGCTTTTGAAAGAGGGATCAGTGCGCAGAGCTGTTGAAAAAATTCAAGGTTGGTAATTAAGCCAACACATCCCAAGTTCTATCTGCAAGAAGCCTAACAGTATGTAGGTAAGCGTGATATGGCATTTTGTTGCCCCACTCATACGGTGCAACCATACTCAATTGCTGAGTGCCATCTTCTTTTTGGTACAAATGGTAAATGCCGTTAATGATAGGTTCAAAATTGATATCGGCTTTGTAAATCGCATGTGATATTTCTAAACGTTGTTCAATTTCTTTTGCTTGTTTCATGAGCAATTCTGCCTGTTTCTTGAGCATTGAAATCTGTTGCTCCGCTTGGTGCTGCATGCTTTCATGCGCATTTGCTTTTAACAGGCGTTTGTCGATGGGTTCTATTTTGGGAGAGCTCACAGAAAGCGCATAAGGCGCGTTGCTCAACTCTCCCTGATAGATGGCATCTTTCAGGAACTTTGGTCGGTTATCGGGTTCGATATGTTGAATTTCGTTTTCCAATTAACTAACAAACAAAGAAACCTGGATATTGTTACGAAACAAATCCGTTTTTTAGTAAATATTCTGCAATTTGAACTGCATTGGTGGCGGCACCTTTTCTTAAATTATCAGAAACTACCCACATATTGAGTGTATTTGGGTAAGATTCGTCGATTCTCAAACGACCAACAAAAACCTCATCTTTGTTGTGCGCTGTAAGTGGCATTGGATAAAGTAATTTTTGCGGATCATCTTGTAAAACAATGCTATCCGACTCAGATAAAAGGGTACGAATATCGTTCAAGTTGATTTCTTTCTGGAAGGACGCATTTACGCTTTCGCTATGGCCGCCCATTGTTGGAATTCTCACGGTTGTTGCAGTAATTTTCAATTCGGGCAATTCCATGATTTTTTTGGTTTCCAACATCATTTTCATCTCTTCTTTAGTGTAACCATTTTCAAGGAAAACATCGATGTGAGGCAAAACATTCATATCGATTTGATATGGATATACGGCATCTACCGGGTTTCCTGCTCTTTCATCCATCATTTGTTTCACAGCTTTTTGTCCGGTTCCAGTAACACTTTGATAGGTGCTTACAACCACTCTTTGGAGCTGATATTTTTGATGAAGAGGGTTTAGGGCAACCACCATTTGAATGGTAGAGCAATTTGGGTTTGCAATGATCAAATGGTTGCGAGAAATAGCGTGTGCATTCACCTCAGGCACCACAAGTGGAACCGAAGGGTCCATTCTCCAGGCGCTAGAATTGTCAATGACAAAGGTATTGTTGGCAGCGAATTTTGGCGCCCATTCGGTTGAGGTAGATCCCCCAGCACTGAATATTGCGATTTGGGGTTTGGCATCTACTGCGTCTTGAAGGCTTACAATGCTGTATTCCTTACCTTTGAAAGATATTTTTTTACCAACGCTCTTTTCCGAAGCAACAGGAATGAGTTCGGTAACAGGAAAATTACGTTCTTCAAGAACTTCCAGCATTTTGGAACCAACTAGGCCGGTTGCTCCAACAACAGCGATTTTCATTTTACCGGGATTGTTACGGCTGAACCTTCTTTTGCTGGCTCGTGTTTTGACGGTTTTGTTGAAACCGAATCTTTAGATGTTGAATCATTCATCAAACTTTCAAAGTCATCTTCTTGTTTTGCTTGATCAATACTGTCTTGGCTTGTTTTTTCTTGCTCAGTGTAAGCAGATTCATTTCCACCACATGCAGCCAAAGTAAATGCTGCGATTGTTAATAAGAATACAATTTTTTTCATTATTTTATAGTATTTCTAGTGTTTCAAAAAAATCATTCATTGCATCGAAGTCTTTTTTACCCAATTCCAATTCAGGATTACAGTTGAGGCTGATTGCAGTTGGCTGATTTGCCAAAATCCATTCTGCGATTGCATTGGTTGGTTCTAAAATATTGATGATATGATGTTCGTTAATTTCGCAAATTTGGCTGTGGGTGAAGGCATTTGAAACAGTATTTGTGTTTCTTACAATCCATTGCAGCTCTGTTTGGTGGAATATTTCCCTCAACGTTTCATATTGTTGAGGTTCGCATTCAATTCCATCAATTGGAAGAACATCAAACCAACTTTTTATTTTTAATGGATTGGGTTCTCCGTAAACTTCAATGATCATTTTAGGGCCACTGCACCAACCAATAATTTGTTGAATTTTTTCAGGTGCAATTGCAAATGAACCGTCAATAGCAAAGCCAATCCATTCGGCCATTACAGCTGCGGCGTATCGGGCATCGCTGAGATCTTGGATATGATTGAATTTTATTTTCATGGCATAAAAAAGGCCGCCAGAGGCAGCCTTTTAAAATTATACAAGTAATTTAACTGGCTCCTCGAGATATTCTCTCACTGTTTTAAGGAAGTCTGCACCCATAGTGCCGTCAACTACCCTATGGTCACAGCTGAGGGTAACCTTCATTGTTTTCACAGGTTTTATTTCACCGTTAATCACACCCACACTGTCTTTCACTGTTCCTACAGCGAGAATACAAGCATCTGGTGGATTTACAATTGCAGTGAACTCATCAATGCCATACATTCCAAGGTTGCTGATGGTGAAAGTATTTCCAGCCCAATCTTGAGGTTGTAATTTCTTTTCTTTTGCTTTTTTGCCAAATGCTTTAATTTCAGTACTAATTTGACTTAAACCCTTTTGGTCGGCAAATTTCACAACGGGAACCAACAATCCATCTTCAACAGCCATAGCCACACCAATATGAACGTGGTGGTTGTATCTGATTTTTGTACCCAACCAACTGCTGTTGATATTTGGATGTTTTTTCAATGCAGCTGCACAAGCTTTTACCACCAAATCGTTCATTGAAATTTTCACTTCACTGATTTGATTCATTTGTTCGCGTGCAGCTACTGCTTTGTCCATGTTGATTTCCACTGTTAAGTAGAAATGCGGTGCAGTAAATTTGCTTTCGCTCAAACGTGCAGCAATGGTTTTTCTCATTTGAGAAACATTCACTTCTGTGAAACTCTCTTGACCAACCGGTGCTGTGCTGATAGCGGTATTGCTTGCAGAAGCTGTATTTGCGTTGCTGTTTTCTATGTCTTTCTTTACAATTCTTCCGTTTTCTCCAGAACCAGTAACGTTGCTTAAATCGATGCCTTTTTCAGCAGCAATTTTCTTAGCAAGAGGGCTTGCCTTCAAACGTTCGTCGTTTTGGGTTGACGCGCTAACAGCAACTGGAGCTGTTGTAATTGAAGGTGCAGATTCTTGAACAGGGGTAACTGCTGTGCTTGCGGGAGCAGAAGATGCATTCGCAAGTAAAGCTTGCACGTCTTCTCCTGGTGTTCCAACAATTGCAATAGGGCCATCAACTGGAATTGCATTACCTTCTTCTACAAGAAGTTGTAACACAGTTCCCTTTGCATAGACTTCCATGTCCATCGTTGCTTTATCAGTTTCAACTTCTGCTAAAATGTCACCACTTTTTACAGTATCACCCACTTTTACACTCCAACGAACAATAACACCTTCGGTCATTGTGTCGCTCATTTTGGGCAGTTTAATTAGTTCAGCCATAGTTATCGAGAATCGAACTGCAAAAATAAGGTATTTTTTGGGGACATTTGTTTAATTTTTCGAAGAAACTTTTCTGTCAAATGCTTTCATTGAAAATTATGGTATATTTGTATTGCAATGATCAATAATCAATACGAGGAATTCCTAAAACATGTTTTGAAAAACGGCACCCACAAAACAGATAGAACGGGTACGGGTACAATTTCAGTTTTCGGTGGGCAATTGAGATTTGATCTCGCAGCAGGATTTCCCCTCATCACAACCAAAAAGGTACATTTGAAAAGTATTGTATATGAGTTACTTTGGTTCTTGAAAGGCGAAACAAACATTCAGTATTTGAAAGATCATGGTGTGAGTATTTGGGATGAGTGGGCAAATGAAAATGGGGAATTGGGACCAGTTTATGGTAAACAGTGGAGATCTTGGGAGGCAAAAGACGGCAGGGTTATTGACCAAATTTCGGATGCGTTGAATTTGATTCAGCATAACCCCGACAGTCGAAGAATTTTAGTCAATGCATGGAACGTAGGTGAAATTGATCAAATGGCGTTAATGCCCTGTCACACCATGTTTCAGTTTTATGTTGCGAATGGAAAATTGAGTTGCCAACTATATCAAAGGAGCGCTGATTTGTTTTTAGGAGTGCCATTCAATATTGCGAGTTACGCTTTGTTAACAATGATGATTGCTCAGGTGTGTAACTTACAGTTGGGAGATTTTGTTCATACTTTTGGTGATGCGCATATTTACACCAATCATCTTGAGCAAGTCAATCTTCAATTGTCTCGCAATCCCAAAGAATTTCCGCAAATGAATTTGAATCCTGAAATCAAGGATCTTTTTGCATTTGATTATGCTGATTTTGTTCTTGAGGGATACGAACCTCATCCTGCAATAAAAGCACCTGTTGCTATTTAAAATTGCGTTTTTTGCAAATATTTTACGTCATTTTTGTGTATCACAGATGTGTCATTTGTATTAAATGACTTTCGAATAAACTATTTTTGTAAGAATGAGAAGGATCAATTCACTGAAAATTTATATTTGTCTGTTTTTCTTGGTCATAAGTTTTGAAGCGAAAGCGCAAAACAAAGTGAGTATTTCAGGCTACATTCGAGAATCGAGTAGCGGTGAAATGTTAGGTGGAGCTACAATTAGTACATGGCCTAATAAAGCTACTACATACTCAAATACCTATGGCTTTTATTCGCTGACTATTCCGGCGAATGTCCCTCAAAAAATATATGTAAAAATTCCAGGGTTTTATTTGGATAGTTTGGAATGGTTGGCCAATTCAGATACATTTAAATCTTTTGGACTTACGGTAATTCCTGAATCGAATGATATTGAAAAAATAGATGAAGTAAATGTGGTTTCAAAAAAAACAACATTTGCCGATAAAGTTGAAATGTCGAAGATTGACATTCCGGTCAATCAAATTAAAGAGATACCGGCATTATTTGGTGAAAAAGATGTGTTGAAAGTGATTCAATTGTTGCCTGGGGTACAAAAAGGTGGCGAGGGACAAAGTGGAATATATGTGAGGGGAGGCGGCCCTGACCAGAATCTGTTAATATTAGATGAGGCCACAGTTTACAATGCTTCTCATTTATTCGGTTTCTTTTCTGTTTTTAATGGAGATGCTTTAAGATCAGTTGAACTCACGAAAGGCGGATTTCCAGCACGCTATGGTGGGCGATTGTCGAGTGTGATAGATTTGAACATGAAAGAAGGGAACAATCAACGATATACAGGTGAAATGGGAGTCGGTTTAATTAGTTCCAGGTTTACGTTCGAAGGTCCTATCAAAAAGGGTAAGAGTTCATTTATGATATCGGGTAGAAGAACGTATATTGATCTTTTGGTTCAACCTATTGTTTATGCACAAACCGGCGGAAATGCAGGGTATTTTTTCTATGATATGAATGCAAAATTCAATTATATCTTATCGGAAAAAGACAAAATTTTTGTGAGTGGATATTTTGGACGTGATAAATTTTATGCAAGCACAAATGAGGGTACTTCAAAGAGTGATTTTTCTTTTGGTTGGGGTAATCGCACTTTAACAGGTCGGTGGAATCATCAATTTAATAACCGACTTTTTTCTAATTTGTCGTTAATCCACAGCCATTACGATTTATCCATCGATGCTGAAGAAACGAGGGGAACTGATAAATTTAGTTTATCTATGGCGAGTATCATCAATGATATTGGTTTGAAATATGATTTTGATTGGCGTCCGAACCCAGATCATTTGGTTCGATATGGTGCATCCGTAATCAATCATCAATTTAATCCCAGTGCCATAGTTGTGACAGCTTCGAATGAAGAGTTGTTGAATAAATCAGTTGATGTGATTCAATCGTTGGAATCTGGATTTTATTTTGAAGATCAAATTAAATGGAATGAATGGAAGTTTTTACCGGGTATTAGATTGAGTCAATATCAAATTGAAAAGTCTACTTTTTTGAATTGGGAGCCTAGATTTTCGGCATCCTTTAGTTGGGATAAAACGTTGTCTATAAAGGGTTCTTATGCGAAAATGAATCAGTATATTCATTTGTTAAGTAATTCCGGAATTGGATTACCAACAGATTTGTGGGTTCCTGCCACTGAGAATTTAAAACCCATGAGTTCAGAGCAATTTGCTTTCGGCGTTGCGAAGGATTTAAAAGGTGGGTATAGTGTGAGTTTAGAATATTATAAGAAATCCATGACAAACATTGTTCAGTACAAAGATGGTGCTAGTTTCCTTTTACAAGACAATTTTGATCCGAATGTTCCATCTGATGCAAAGAGTTGGGAAAATATGGTTACATCAGGAAAAGGGAATTCTGAAGGAATGGAACTATTCATTCAAAAACAAATGGGTAAATTTAGTGGATGGATAGGGTATACGTTGAGTTGGACAACTTTGCAGTTTGATGAACTTAACGGTGGGAAACCATTTTATGCGAAATACGATAGACGCCATGATGCCTCAATTGTAGGAATTTATAAAATCGACAATTCATTGAGTTTTGCAGCAACTTGGGTATACGGCACAGGAAACGCTATTACTATGCCTCAAGGTCGTGTTTCGTCGTCTTCACATCAATTGCAGCGAATTCCATATTTATGGGATCCAAACTCCGGAGGGATCAACAATAACATCGATTACGGCAGTCGAAATGATTTTAGAATGGAAGCCTATCATCGTTTAGACTTGAGTATTAAATTAAGCAAACCCAAAAAAAGGGGTACACAAACGTGGGAGATAAGTGTTTATAATGCATACAACCAGGCAAATCCGTTTTTTTATTACGGTAGTCCGAGTTATGATCCAATTACAGGTAAAAACATTCAAAAATTAAAAAAAGTAACATTATTTCCGGTTATTCCATCGATTAGCTGGTCTTTTAAATTTAAATAATCATGAGAATTAGATTTCATTTTTTTCTGAGTATTGTTGTGGTTTTTTTGGCATCTTGTGAACAAGATACAGATGTTGAACCCCCGAAATATGTGAAGAAGCCATTTATAAATTGTTTTCTTTGTCCAGAAAGTCAAGATATTTTTGCTGAGTTAAGTTATACAAAACCGTATTTTGGTGAGGAGCAAGATGACGAGTACATACTCAATGCGAAAGTTCAATTGATTGATCTAACTGAAACCGATACATCTGAATTGGTTTTGCAAAATGCATTTGGTATTTATAAAACCACACAGTCGGAAATTAAGATCGTTGAAAATCATCAATACAAATTAGAAGTTAGAACTGCCGAAGGACAATACTTTTCTGCACTGAGTACAGTTCCACCGAAGGTGGATTTGTCGAAATTTGACATAACTTTTATCAAAGTGGGTGCTCCAATTTTGGATTCAAGTGGATTTGGCCCGGGTGGACCTGGCGGGCCAGGTGGGCCGGGTACTGTTTATGAACGAAATCCATTTACGTTGGAATACTATTACAAGGGGAACTTAGACAAGAAATTTTATTTAAATAGTCAATTAGAAGCTTTGATGGTCAATAAATCAAATCAATTACTTTCTGTTGAAATCATCAATCGAGGTGAGAGTGATTTTTTAAAAAGTGATCAAAAGGGAGACATCAGAACCTATGTAAACAGAGAATTTAACAGTGGTTTCGGCCTAAATGGTCCCTGGGAAGTGAATCAAATTTCTGGAACTCTTTTTACGGTTGATGAGCCTTATCGCAATTTCTATAACTCTCAAAATAATGAAAATGGGGGTGGTTTTTTTAGCGAGCCCGTTATCATGATTAGCAATTGGTCAACTGGAGCAATTGGATTTTTTGGTTCTTATAATTATGTACAAGGGAAAATTTATCAGAAATAATACGTTTTTGATAACAATGAAAATAACATAAGAATGGCTTCGGGGTTGTTCAATGATTAGGTTCAATAACAATGAAGCGTTACATTAAGCGTTGATAGGCTCTCCACCACCTGTCGGGCATTTCCCCATTGCAAACCAATTCATAGTCTTTATAAGAACACCCAATAAAGAACGTTTTGTTTTCGTAAGGGTGTGGGATTTCCATCCACCACCGGTTACTCTTTCGACTTTTGTAAAACGTAATTTCGTGACCCGTACTATTGAGTTTGTTTCGAAATATTAAAAAGTCGGGATGGTTGGTTTCAGGGTGATCATAATATCGAGCAATCACGCCATCTACAAAATACCAAACCATTTGAGCAAGCAGTTGGTGTGAAGTAGAATCTAGGTTCTGATCATCTAAGCCGTAGAAGAATGCCGAGCTCAATTTATTTGACACACCTGCATATCGAGATATTCTTGCTGCTTCTTCAGCGTATAAGCCATTCGGAGATTTGTTGATTGTTCCGGGAGCATCTGATAATCGCAAAGCGTTCATATCGAACATCAATAGATGTGAACTTCTTAAAATTGGTTCTGTTTCTTCAATTCCGTTGCGCACCTCTCCCAATCGATGGTTTTCAAAATACATTTTTTCAAGCAATGAAGCTGTATTTTCGGAAATATAATAAGCTTGAGTTCCTACAAAATCTATGTTGAATAAATTTGATGGTTTATCAATTAAAATTTGTCTGAGCGGTGTGCCTTCTTCGAAATCAATTGATGGCGTAACATTAACAATTTCAATGGGTTCAACTTGTTGTCGGTATGCTTTATAATGACTAAAAGTTGAATGTATGTTTCCACCAATGATGACAACAATAACATTGATGTTTAAAAGCTCACCAACGGCTTCGGAAAGTGCAAATTGACGCTGTTTTTCATCGGTAGTTTCAACAATGTTTCCTAAGTCGGCAATTTCAATATCACCGAAGCGCCACGCTAGTTCATAGAAATATTTGCGAAACATATTGGCCGATTCGCTCAGTCCGATTAACGCAATTTGGGTTTTTTTTAATTTTGGAAAAGTATTGGAATGTATTTTTAATTTTCCTCCAACAAGTTGGTTTTTCCCTTTTATGGGAGCCCAAATGGATTCTGGAACGGGGGTGAAAAAATCGGTAAGCATTCGCTGTGCAAATTCGTGATGAACTTCTAAAAGTTCATGTAGAAAAATACACATGTCTTTTTTATTGGAAAATTCTCAGATTGTTGCAATTTGTAGCAATAAAGATTCCACCATTGAAATCAATCTCAATTAAGATTGTTAAAACATCAGAAAATCGATGTAATTTTGTAGCAATAATGAGTGAAGGTTTTTTTCCATTGACAGTAAAAAAAGTGGTTCGCGAAACATCAGATGCAACAACTTTTTATTTTGATATCCCTCAAGAATTAAAAGAAACTTTTAGTTACAAGGCGGGGCAATATTTAACGTTTGAAATTGAAATTGGCGGTGAAAAAGTACGTCGTTCATACTCCTTGTGCACATTCTCAGGTGTAGATGCGGATCCTGCAGTGACCGTGAAAATGGTTGAGAACGGAAAAATGAGTACTTATTTCAATCAGCAAGTAAAGGAAGGTGATTCGTTGCAAGTGATGCCTCCAATGGGTAAGTTTGTTGTAGAGTCAGATGCAACAAAATCCAATCAATATGTGCTTTTTGGCGGAGGTAGTGGTATTACACCATTGATGGGTATTGCGAAGCAAGTGATGCACACAGAGTCAAATAGCGTGGTTACTTTGGTCTATGCCAACAGAAATCCAGATTCCGTGATTTTCAAGCAAGCTTTGGCAGATATGGAAAAAGATTTTTCTGGCAGATTCAAAGTGATACATTCTTATGATCAGGCTCCATTTACATGGTTTGGATTAAAAGGTGTGTTAACAACAGATAAGATTGAAAACATTGTGAAGCAAAAAATTGGTGGTAGCTATGATCAATATTATTATTTCACATGCGGACCAGGTCCAATGATGGAAGTTGTGAAAAACGGACTTTCAATGATTGGTGTTCCGAATGATAAAATTTCAATTGAATGGTTTTCTGCTCCAACGAGCTCCGCGCCAAAGGCTGATGAATCTCCTTTAGATGCTTCATTTAGTGGTTTAGCCAATATAACTATGAAAGTTTATGGAAAAACTCACACCATTCAATGTGATTCAAATACAACGGTATTGAATGCCGCAATGAAACAAGGAATTGATCCTCCATACAGCTGTACAGTTGGTGTTTGCACAACATGTAGAGCAAAAGTTTCAAAAGGATCTTTGCACATGCTAGAGCGTGAAGGTTTAAGTGATAAAGAAATTGAACAAGGATATGTTCTTACTTGCCAGTCTGTTCCGAGAAGCAACGAAATAGAATTAACATTCGAATAAATTCAGGAATTGAAATAAAAAAACCTCAGAATCACTGAGGTTTTTTTTATTTAGTCTCTGTCTAATTCAGCAAGATTTGCTTTAACATAAACCCTTAGTTTATCCAGTACGGTACTGAAATCTTCAGGCAATTCGCTATTGAAGAAGATATATTCTTTTGTTGAGGGATGAATGAATCCAAGTTCTTTGGCATGCAACGCTTGACGTGGCATGATGTTGAAGCAATTTTGGATAAAGTTCTTGAATTTCGGTAAGGATGTTCCTTTTCTAATTTCCATGCCACCGTACATTTCATCGGCAAATAACGGATGTCCCATGGCAGAAAAATGTGCTCTAATTTGATGGGTTCTGCCAGTTTCTAACACACATTCTACCAGGGTTAAAAAGTAGAATTTTTCGAGCACTTTATAATGTGTGATAGCCTCTTTTCCCATTTCGGGGTCGGTGTAATGTTTAGATTTTCTGCGATCTGCAGGATCTCGATTTAAATAACCTCGAATGGTGCCTTGATCTTCTTTTGGTTCTCCCCAAACCAATGCATAATATTTACGATCAATACTATGGTCAAAAAACTGTTTGCCTAAAAAACTCAAAGCCAATTCATTTTTACCAATGACCAATAATCCTGTCGTATCTTTATCAATTCTGTGCACCAAACCTGGTCTATGGTTTTCATTTGCCTGCGGAAGTTGACCGAAATGGTACACCAATGCATTTACAAGAGTTCCAGAGTAATTATTGCAACCTGGGTGCACCACCATGCCCGCAACTTTATTGATAATTAAGATATCATCATCTTCATGAACAACGTTTAAGGGAATATTCTCTGGATAAACTTCAGTATCGCGAGGAGGTTCCGACATGACCACACGAATTTTATCTAACCCTTTTACTTTATAATTGCTTTTAACAATTTTATCATTTACGAGAACGCTTCCAGCCTCTATTCCTGCTTGGATTTTTGAACGACTAGCATTGGCAATTCTATGCATGAGCCATTTATCGATTCGCATGGCTTCTTGGCCTTTGTCAACATCAAATGCGTAATGCTCGAACCAAGACTCTTCGTTTTGGATTTCTTCTTCTTCTAAATTTGGGTGATTCAAGCTGCAAAATTACGCTTAAATTGTGACATCTTAGTCAATTTCAAAAACAAGCTTTCCGAGTTGTAATCCGGCCCAACCGGCTTGATTCACAACAACTTCTTTTCCTTTGATGTTTTTTAAAATTGTTGGTTTTTCCAAGAAAGTATGTGTATGTCCGCCCATAATCGCATCAATGCCGTGGGTTTTCTTGGCCAATTTGAGGTCATCAATTTTTTCATCTTGATATTCATATCCCAAGTGCGAAATCACAAATACGAGATCACATTTTTCTTGATTTCTCAAAAAATCAACTTCTTTTTGTACCGGTAGAACAGGATCTTGGTAAACAATTCCATCATACATATCGTTTGTTAATAATCCTTCAAGATTGATACTCGCCCCGGTAATTCCTATTTTGATACCTCCTATGTTGATCACAAGATGTTTTTTAACAATGTTTTGAAGGGGTGTGTTTTCTACAATGTAATTGCAATTAACCAGTGGAATTGGGTTGTGTTCTCTGAGGTCTGCGAGATGTTGAATACCTAGGTCAAAATCGTGGTTACCCAAAGTACCGGCATGATACCCCATTTTCGCCATCCATTGGAGCTCAGGTTTGCCTTCAAAAAAGTTGAAGTAGGGTGTGCCTTGAAAAACATCACCACAATCAAGTAAAAGCACATTTTCTTCTGTTTTACGGATTTCTTGAATCAGTCCACCTAGGTGTGTAATACCGCCTTGTAACGGCCAAATAGGGTGATTCGCTGGAAATGCATCAAAATGGCTATGGAAATCATTTGTATGCAAAACACATAATCTTTTTTTGGATTTTATCTGTGATAATTGGCCAAAAAGCTTGTTGTTGCGTAAAGCCAATGTCCCTCCTAAAAAAACAAGTGAATTTTTAATGAATTTGCGTCTGTTAGTCATTGAAATAGATTCTTGTTTGTAAACGAGGATTGATTTTATTGGTTTCAGAGAATTCGGTTTTAAATCCTTTTTCTAGAAGATCGCGCAATTTGATACCTGTGAAAATGACTTGTTTGGGGTACTTTAACATGGTGAAAAAATCGCCGCCTTTTTGCATAAAATCATTGGCAACAACCCAGTAGTTGCGTCTGGAATCGAAGGGCAATCCCGCAATATTCACCTTGCCATAGGTATTGTTTAGAGCATGAATTTCGATGCCCGAAACAGCGGCTATATTCTTGGATACAAGGTAATTCAGCAGGCTGTCCATTTGTCGACCACTGAGTTCAATGAGTACCATTTCATTTTCAAAAGGCATGATTTCAAACATAGACTTCAGCGTAATCGGTCCTTTCGAAATACTCGATCTGATACCACCGTGATTGATGATGGCAAAATGACAAGGAAATCCGAGATGATTGAGTGCATAATTTGAGCCTTCTTTCAGCAGATAGTCTGCAGCAATTCTTCCCAAATTTCCTATTTTCTCAATTTTGCTTTTTGGAGTATTTTTATTTGCCCTTATAGTCATGAGATTCGAATCTGTATGAGCAATTTGAACGTTTAATACTGAATTCAAAGAATCAGAAAAAGGCTTTAAAAAGTAGTAGCTGTTTGAATCAGCATAGATTTGTTGGTTTTTTGTGGCAATATTTTGATATTCAATCAATTTTGCTGAAGCATTGCAACCAAAAATTGCCAAAGTCAGAAAAATTAAAATGAGCGTAAAAAATGGTAATTTCCGCATTTTATCAGTGGTTTGGATGCAAATTTCGTTAGAATAATGTTGATTTTGTATTAAATTAATGTAATTGTTTTGAAAAAAATGCAACTTTCTGATGAGAATCAGGTTAAAATTTAGGATTTTTGCAATTAATTATGACAAAAAGAATTTTTCTTGCAGTTTTTGCAATTGCATCTTTTTTAAATGCAAAGGCTCAAAATGTTCCCGTATGTTCTGAACTTTTTATTTCTGAATATGTTGAAGGATCGCGTAACAACAAAGCTTTGGAAATTTACAACCCAACAACCGAAACAGTAGATTTGTCGCAATACCGAGTAACACGCTGGCAGAATGGTTCAGCATCTTGGACTGCTCAATATTCAGACAAATTATCTGGAACATTGGGACCAAAAGATGTGATTGTATTGGTTTTAGATCGCAGAGATACCACTCAAACAGGGCAAGATACTCCAGTGGTTTTGTCGCTTCGTCTCAAGGCAGATTTGTTTTTGAGTAAAGACTATAATACCTCATATTCAATGAGTTTTAATGGTGACGATGCATTGTCGTTAGATAAACTAAACGCAACCACATCGAAGTACGATTTAGTTGATATTTTTGGTAAAATTGGAGAGCGACCAGTACCGGGATGGAGCGATAAGGAGCCATATACAGGTACAGGACTTTGGTATAGCGTTGACAAAACTTTGATTCGTAAACCTACAGTTTTGACAGGATTAGATACCATGTTAAAAGGAGTTTACGTTGCAGTAAATCCAAAACTTTATTTCAATCCTACAATAGAATGGAATCTTAATCCAAGAGATATGTTTGACTCTTTGGGAATGCATCATTGCAATTGTAATTTGTCGAATACAAAGCGCATTTCAAATGTTGGTGGCATGACAATTTTTCCTAATCCAGCGCAAAATCAATTGTTTGTAAACACATCTTTAGATGTAAAATCAATTGAAGTTTTAAATTCTAATGGTCAAAGGATGTCAATTCGTTGGAATGCTCAAGAGAACAATCAAACTCAAATGATTTCAGTTGATTTGACGTCGTTAAATAGTGGAATTTATTCAATCGAAATGAAAACCGTTGACGGACAAACTTTTGTGCGTCGATTCATGAAGTAAAATGAGGAAATATCTCGTTTTTTTGTTTTTCGTGTTTCTTTTGGGGGACATTTTTGCGCAGTGCACAATAAAAGGGAAAGTTGTAGATGCTGTAAGCGGAGAAACCCTTGACCAAGCGTTGGTGAAAACCCGGGGCAATATGGTAAACACGGATAAGAGTGGAAATTTTGCCATGCAAGTGCCGATGGGTGAATATGAAATTGTAGCTTCTTTGAACGGGTATGAATCAGATACAATTTTAATTCAAGCAGACAGAAACCTTATTTTAGATGTTGTATTTAAGCTCGAAAATCAGAGTGCTTCAATGCAAGCCATTCAAATCACGGCCTCTGTAGCAAAAGACAGGAAAACACCAATAGTTTATAGTAATATTAATTCAAAAGACATTCAAGAAAGACTTGGTTCTTCCGATTTACCTATGTTATTAAACAGCACTCCGGGAGTATATGCTACTCAACAGGGAGGGGGCGCAGGAGATGCGCGAATTACCATCCGTGGATTTAATCAGAGAAACATTGCTGTGATGATTGACGGAATTCCTGTGAACGATATGGAGAATGGTTGGGTATATTGGAGTAATTGGTTTGGATTGGGTCCGGTTACTGCATTAACCCAAGTTCAGAGAGGTTTGGGTTCAAGTAGAATTGCAAATCCTGCCGTTGGAGGAACTATGAATATCATCACCAAGGGCATTACCAGCCAGCAAAAATTATCAGCGAATGTTGAAGTCGGTGATTCACGTTACACGCAGTTTGGATTTGATTTCGCAAGTGGTAAGTTAAAAGGAGATTGGGGCTTTTTACTTGCATTTACAAAAAGAAGTAGCAACGGATATGTTGATTATTTGTTCGATGATATGTATTCGTACTTTGCCAAAATTGAAAAGCAATTTGGCAAAAAACACAGTATTTCACTCACGGTAATGGGTGCACCACAATCTCATGGACAACGGGCTTACAAAGCGAGATTGTCTCTTTACGACCGTTCTATGGCCATGAAATTAGGCATGGATACAGTATTGACCAATATGGCTGTGAATCAAGGCATTCGATACAATCAACATTGGGGAAATTTGAATGAAGCTCAAATAGATAACAATACAGGCGATACCATTTGGGGTGAAAATCGTGTGGTTAATGAGCGTGTAAATACCTTTCACAAGCCTCAGATTTATCTTAAATATGACTATAAACCAAGTAAAAATTTATTGAGTAGTACAGTCGCTTATATGTCATCAGGTACAGGTGGAGGAACTGCTAAAGAGAGAATCAATCAAATTCCTTTTAATTATGGCACGATGGATTTTCAGTCTGTTTGGTTCCAGAACAATGATTATGGATTTATTTCTGCTATTGACTATAAATATTCTTCTACAGAGAGAAAGTCCTCCGGTATTTTATACCGTAGTGTAAACAATCACACTTGGTATGGTTTATTGAATACCACGCAATACAAATTTCACAAAGATTTTACTTTTTCGGGGGGAATTGATTTGAGAAGTTATGTGGGCCAACATTACAAAGAGGTTTACGATTTGCTTGGCGGACAATATTTTATTCCAGATGTTAGCGAACTAAATCCAGGCTACGCAAAATTGCACCGATACAAAGAGGGAGATATTTTCAATTATCACAACGATGGTTTGGTAAATTGGGCGGGAACTTTTGGTGAATTAGAATATAGCAGAGGAAGAACTTCTGCCTTTTTAAATGCGAGTTATTCAAGTAGTTTTTATCAAAGAAAGGATTATTTCCGATTGGATTCCAATGGAAATCCAGCTGAAACAGATTGGATTAACCGTAACGGATTTACTTTGAAAACAGGGGTAAATTATAATGTGAACCGTAATTTTAATGTGTTCACGAACATTGGTTATTTGAACAGACCAACCCGTTATAGTAATATTTTTGATAATCGAAATCGTGTCATTCAAGGAGCAGAAAATGAATTGGTTTATGCCTTTGAAGGTGGCGCAGCTTTCAAATCCAAGCGTTTTACAGCAAATTTAAATGGATACTACACAAATTGGGTGAATCGCCCTGTAGACTTTCTACCAAGTTTTCCTGATGTAGATGGCAATATGATGTATTTTAATATCAACGGGTTAAGAGCACGTCACATGGGTATTGAATTACAAAGTGTACTGAAACCTGGCGATGGAATAACCATAGAGTTTGGGATGGCTTTGGGTGATTGGATATGGAAGTCGGGTTCGAATGCCATTGTGAGAGATGATGCTGGAGATTCAGTGGGAATGGTAAAATTTAACGCAGACGGTGTGCATGTAGGTGATGCTGCGCAAGTTCAATACACAGGAATAATTCGATGGGAGCCAACCGAGTTAAAGGGTTCTTACATCGCCTTACAATATATAAGATTTGAGAAGCAATTTGCCGATTTTCAGCCTACGGCGCTTACAGGAAATTATGGTGGTAAAGAATCTTTTAGATTACCCGATTATTGGTATATGAATTTAAATTTTGGATATAAATTCACACTTTCAAATGATTTGAATTTAAATATTTATGGTATGATCAATAACATCACCAATAATATTTACATCAGCGATGCTCAACATCGCACTTTATCGGCAAACGATAATCCAGCACCTATTTTTAACCCCAAGAATTTGGAAGTATTTTTATCTCAAGGTTTGAGATATACCTCAGGAATTCGATTAACATTCTAAACAAATGATGAAAAAATATATTTTATCGATTCTTACTTTAGCTGTTGGCTTTAGTTTGAAAGCTCAAGGTACACTTCCCATGTACTTTGACTGTAATTCTAATTTAAATCCTCCAACTGGATGGACCTTGAGTCAAGGTTCAACGGGGAATTTTACTTACTCTACAGCCGCTTTTGTTAAAAGTGCACCCAATGCATTGAGATTTGATGCAACTGGCGAATATGCGCTCGCATATTGGTCGGGGAAGGCTGATACGGTTACTTATTGGATGAGTGGAACAGCAGCTGCTGGTGTAACTACTTGGTCGGGTAATGTAACTGTGGATGAAAGTCAAGATGGAAGTAATTGGACAACCGTGAAAGATCATTTAAATGATTTGGGGGTAACTACACAGAAGTATACCATTCGCGTGAAACCAACTTCAAGATATATTCGTTTTTATTATAAATCAAAAGCCAGTGGTTTTAATATGGCCATGGACGACGTGACCATCAATCCAGCTCCGGCTGGAGATGCTCCTGAGCTTCAAGTTTCTTACAATGGCAAAAAATTGATTAACAATGCCAATGTAAAAACTGGAAACGATACCTTAATCAAAATCAAAGTTCTAAATAACAGCAAAACAGCAGATTTGGACATTAGCAGTGCATCGCTTTCAGGTAGTCAGAGCGCATTTTTTGAACTGAATAACGGAGCTCAAACCAAAATTGCGGCAGGTGACTCCTTGCTTTTACAAATTAAATTAAATGCCACTGCGGAAGGAACGTACAAAGTTTGGTTAACAATTAATTCAAACGACTCTTTTAATCATCCTTTCATGCTTTATTTGTCTACTATAAAAGGACAATTTGCCTCTGAACCAAGTGCACAACCAAACGCTTTAGATGTTACAACGAAAGCATGGAGAATGAATGGTAAATTCAATTTAGCATCGGGAACAGAATCTTATTTGGTTTTGTGCTCAAAAGGTTCTTCAACAGATGTTCCTGTTGACGGGGTTGAATACCAAAGAGGACAATATATTGGCAATTCAAGGGTAATCTCTTCCGGATCTGCTAATAACAACATTGATTTTGATAATATTGTTGCCAATACAAACTATGTTGTAAAGGTATACAGCTTCAATGGTTACGGTTCTTTTGTTAATTATTTAACCACAGACCCTCTCACAACTTCGGTTACAACTCCAGGTTTAAATGAAGGTTCTTATTATGGATCTTTAACATCTGCAGATACACTATTGGTACAAAAGTTAAAAGCAATTGTGAGACCTCATCGTCAAGTTTATTATTCAAATTTTGCTTCTTATATCATCAGTAATTTTGAAGCGAGAGATACAACAGACGGTAAACAATTGCTCAGTTGTTTTTATTCAGGATACAATTATAAATTCACACCACCATTCAAATTCGATACCATGTCGCGAGAACATTGTTATCCTTCAAGTTGGATGGGCGAAAGCAGTCAGGATAGTGCTAACTACAGCGACTTACATATTTTATTTCCGGTGAATCAAAATAAAGTAAATGCTGTTAGAAGCAATTACCCAATGAACGATTTAAAAACGGTAACAACTAGTTTTTATGGTGGTAAATTTGGAACAGACAGCGCTGGTGAATTTGCTTACGAACCAAGAGACTTTGCAAAAGGAACAGCCGCGCGAGCAAACTTTTATGTTTGTGCAACATACAACCGTCCAGGAAAAGCATTTACCATACCTACAGAAAACCAATTTTTGGGAATGAATCAGGATCAAAATGTATTGAAACGTTGGAACAAGAAATTTCCTCCTACAAATTGGGAAATCGCCCGCACAGAATACATTGCTCAAAGTACGGTTCAAAATAATAGAAACCCATTTATTGATCATCCAGATTGGGCTTGTTTCATTGATTTTAGTGACATGACCTACATTCCAGGTGGAAACTGTGGTGAAGTAAAGCCAATTGGCTCTGTTAGGAATTCTAAGGCTGTTTCTATCAATGTTTATCCTAATCCTACCGCGAACCAATTGAATGTAGATTTATCATCATTTAAAGGTCAATCTGTGAAGATTTATGTGCTCGATTTTTATGAGCGTACTGTTTTTGAAACCAGCACTTCTAGTAAGAGCATTCAATTAAATGCAAACAATTGGGCTTCTGGTAATTATTTGTTGTTGATTCGTGGAAACGATGGAACCACTGCTGCACAAAACATTGTAAAGCAATAATTATAATTTTATTTTTTTTGAGGGATAATGGGTTTCCATTATCCCTTTTTTATGGAATTCCATTTTCCTGTACATTCATCGAATTGTGTACGTGTATTCCCTATTTTTGCTGATTTAAGGTTACTTTTGAAACTTTATTGATATGAACCTTTACAAGATGGATTTTCATTCAGATATTCTCAAAAATCAAATAAATCAATGGCTCAATGAAGATGTTGGTCCCGGTGATTATTCTTCCCTCGCTTCCATTGATGCCTCCGCATTGGCGGAATCTACTTTGATTTTAAAAGAAAGTGGTGTTGTTGCTGGATTGGAATTGGCACAAGTGATTTTTAACATGATCGATAGTTCGGTTCAAATCAACGTTTTGGCAGTAGATGGTGTCTATTACGAAAAGGGAACTATTTTGGCTACTGCTTTCGGTAATGCTCAATCTTTGTTAAAAGGCGAAAGGCTCATGTTAAATCTAATGCAGCGACTTTCAGGAATCGCAACTCAAACAAAGGTGGCGGTAGATTTGGTTGAAGGTACGGGAGTTAAATTATTAGATACACGGAAAACAACACCTGGTTTAAGATTTTTGGAAAAATGGGCAGTTACAATGGGTGGAGGTTACAATCATCGGATTGGTTTATATGATATGATTATGTTGAAAGACAATCATATAGACTCTTCTGGTGGAATTACTGTTGCTGTGAATAGAACCAAATCATTTTTGAATGCTCATCAAATGGATTTAAAAATAGAGGTTGAAACCCGAAACTTAGATGAAGTCAATGAAGCCTTGTTGGTTGGTGTAGATAGAATTATGCTCGATAATTTTTCGCCCGAACAATGCAAAGTTGCTGTAGAACTTATTGGAAATCAATGTGAAACTGAGGCTTCAGGGGGCATTGGCTTACACAATTTAAAAGATTATGCCCTTTCTGGCGTTACTTATATTAGTTTGGGTTATTTTACGCACAGTGTAAAGGCCCTTGATATTAGTTTTAAAACAAAATTAAAATCTTAAATGATGAAAATGATTGAATTAAGAAAAATATTGCTTGTAGCAATTGCAATTTTTGCGAGTGGCACTTTAGCTGCTCAAAAGTCAAAACGCAAAACTGTCCCTCAAAAGAAAAAAGTGACAACTACTGTTGTTAAAACAGAAGTAAAAACGGCAGATCCTGCGGTAGCTGAGGATTCAAAATCATTTAAATGGTACGGGTTTGAGGAGGGGTATAAAAAAGCCATTGCAACAAATAAAATTTTGTTGGTAGATGCTTATACTGATTGGTGTGGATGGTGTAAGGTAATGGACAGGGAAACATATACAGACCCAGCGGTTTTAGCCATTCTTGAGAAAGATTTTGTATGTGTTAAATTCAATCCTGAAATTGACAAAAACTATGTTTTTGGAGATCGAACAATGGATGGTAGAACCTTATTGTTATGGCTTGGATACGGTGAATCTGGTGGGTTTCCAACAACTTATTTTTGGCTTAATCCAAATAAAAATGACTCAAGATTTAATCAAGCAGGATATTATCCACCTACTGAATTTTTAAAATTGTTAGACAACGCTAAATTGAATAGAACCAAGATATAATGAGGCGTCGTTCGGCAAAATTTAAATTGATAGATAACCTTGAAATTACTGCAGCGGTTGCTGAGGGACATTGCATTGGGAGAGTTGATAATCAAGTTGTTTTCGTGAAATTTGCCGCTCCTGGAGATGTTGTGGATGTGCAAATAGTTGCGAAAAAGAAGAATTTTCAGGAAGGAAAGATTCTCAATTTTCACAAAAAATCTGAGAAAAGAATAGAGCCTTTTTGTGAGCATTTTACAGTTTGTGGTGGTTGCAAGTGGCAACATTTGAGTTATAAAGATCAACTTGAGTTCAAACAGCAACAAGTTGTAGATAATTTAGAAAGAATTGGTGGTGTAGTTGGGTTTGAGGTAATGCCAATACTTGGAAGTGAGAAAACAGTTGCATACCGTAACAAATTGGATCTTACATTCTCCGATAAAGCATGGGTAACTACGTTTAACAAACTCGAGCAATCTGAAAGCGATAAGCCTAAGGCACTTGGCTTTCATATTCCTGGTAGATTTGATAAGGTTTTGGATGTTGATTATTGTCATTTGATGCCTTCCTATGTGAATGAAATTCAACGTGGTATTCGCCAGTTTTGTTTAGATCATAATATCTCATTTTTTGATATCATTACCCAAGAAGGGTTGATGAGAAATTTGTTGGTTCGTTGCAATCGAAAAGGAGAATGGATGATTGTTGTTTCATTCCATCAAGATCACCAAGAATCGATTCTATTGGTGATGAATTATATTAAAAACAATTTTGAGAATGTTGTTTCGTTAATGTATGTAATTAATAATAAAAGAAATGACACCTTGAACGGTTTGGAGGTACAATTGTTTGATGGGGTGCCATTTTTAACTGAAACATTGGGCAATAAAACATATAAAATTCAAGCTCAGAGCTTTTTTCAAACCAATAGTGAACAAGCTGAGGTATTGTATGATGTAACCAAAGATTTCTCAGGGTTAACTGGCTCTGAACTGGTGTATGATTTATATACAGGTACTGGAAGTATTGCCTTGTATGTGGCCGATAAAGCGTCAAAGGTTGTTGGCGTAGAATATGTGGAGGAAGCCATTATTGATGCCAAAGAAAATGCACAAATGAACAATGTCGATAATTGTAATTTCTTCGCAGGCGACATGAAAGACATTCTGACTTCAGAATTTATTGCTGAACATGGAAAACCAGATGTTGTGATCACTGATCCACCAAGAGATGGCATGCATCCGAGCGTTGTTCAACGACTGTTAGAAGCAGAACCTAAGAAGATTGTGTATGTGAGTTGTAATCCAGCAACGCAGGCACGAGATACAAAATTATTGAGTGAAAAGTATACTTTGGTTAAAATTCAACCCGTTGACATGTTTCCACACACGCATCATGTAGAAAATGTTGCTCTCTATATTTTGAATTAGAATAGTTTGAGACTTTCTTCGTTATGTTTGTAATTCTATGAATTTCAATTCGGTAATTTTATCAGGTGTTTTTATTTCTTTAGGGACATTGACTTCCTGCAAAGAAGAAACGAAAAGCCCAACAGAAACAATTTTGCCACCTATCACTTGTTTCAACGTAAAGGAATCAAAAACCTATATTTTTACGGATAATCAGATCACGGATTCTGTTATTTTTAGGCTCACCTTTGATAATCAGAATAGAATTTTAAGCAAATTGAGTGTAAAAGAGGATATTCAACTAGAATTGAATTATTCCGATAGCACAGTTATTCAGATGAATCATCGAGTTAAATCCACAAACAAAGTGGGTTATTTTACTCATTATGTGTTGAATAAAGATGGATTTGCTAGACAGAGAAAAATGTATACTGTAGATAGTATTTCAACGGGGTCATCAATTTTTGTCTATGACAAAGCTGGTCACAAGAACAAAGAGTATTATTATTCAGGTACAGATTCAATGCTCACTTACAATGGAACTTGGCTAAATGATTGTTTGACTCAATTTTTTTATCCCAATTACGAAATACAAGTTCAAGCTTCTTATACAAAATACCCTGATAACCGGAATTTGGGTTTTTGGCCATTTCTGCGGGATAAATCTTACTATTTGGTAGAAAAGGAAGTTTATACCACCCGAGGAAGTGTTTCAACTTATCAATATGCTTACCAATTTGATGGTTTGCAACGACCTACAAAAGTGACTATTGCAAAGGACGGTGTGAAAATACAAGAGAAATATTATACATATTATTAATCTAAGGAAATATAATACCAAAGAAAAAGGCTGCTCATGCAGCCTTTTTCTTTGGTATTATATGCAAAATTGCAAATCTTTTAAGCAAAACTTTTTGCGATAATTTCGGCTTGCTCTGCGTCGTGAACTTTCTTGAAACCAGTAGCTGGAGAAGCACTACTTTTACGTCCAATATAATTGAGTTTTACTGGGAAATCGTAGCGGTGTAAGTGCAACCAAGTGCCTTGGTTTTTAGATTCTTCTTGTACCCAACAGAATTCGGCTCCTTCATATTTGCTGAAGGTTTCAGCCATTTTCCATTCTGGTAATGGATACAATTGTTCAATTCTAACGATGGCAATGTCAGTAGCATTTTTAGCTTCTTTTTCTGACAATAGCTCGTAATAAATTTTGCCGGTGCAGAATAAAACCCTACGAACCTTTTTTGCAACATTGTTGTCATCGATGAGTTCTTGGAAATGTCCATTTGCTAATTCATCGAGGTTACTCACGCATTTTGGATGACGAAGCAAGCTTTTAGGAGTCATAACAATTAATGGCATTGTGAAATCACGCTTTAATTGACGTCTTAATGCATGGAAATAGTTTGCTGGGGTAGAACAATTAAGCACTTGCATGTTTGTTCCTGCACAAAGTTGTAAATAGCGCTCCGGACGTGCAGAACTGTGCTCAGGTCCTTGTCCCTCATTACCATGAGGCAACAACATGGTAAGTCCGCTAAATTTGTTCCACTTGGCTTCAGCGGAAGCAATGAATTGATCGATGATAATTTGAGCGCCATTAGAGAAGTCACCAAATTGAGCTTCCCAAAGGGTTAAACCATTTGGAGTGGTTGTGCTATAGCCATATTCAAAGCCAAGGGCCGCATATTCACTCAAAAGTGAGTTGTATACACTGAATTTAGCTTGTTTGTCTGAGATATTGTTTAAAGGAGTGTATTCTGTTTCGCCAACTTCTTGCTTAATTACCGCATGACGGTGAGAGAACGTTCCTCTTTCTACATCTTGTCCAACCAAACGTACAGGATGTCCTTCATGGAGCAAAGTAGCATAGGCTAATAGTTCACCCATTGCCCAATCAATGGTGCCATTTTCGATCATTTTTTTACGATCGTTGAACAGATTTTGAACTTTTTTGATTGGAAGGTTATTATCAGGGATGGTAGAAATCTTTTCACCAATGTCTTTTAATGTCTTAATATCAACTTTTGTATTTGCAGGGAGTTGAATGTCTTTTTCGTTGGAGTGTCTGAATCCTTCCCAAGTATTTTTTATTGCAGAGGGAGCCGGCATGAAATCACCCTTTGCTTCTTCAAATTTTTCTTGAAGCAATTCTTGGAATTTCTTTTCCATTTCAACGGCAAGGGCGGCATCGATTTCACCTCTTTCTAGCAATTGTTGTTTGTAGATTTCTCTTGGATTAGGGTGTTTGTCGATCAATTTATACATTTCAGGCTGAGTGAAACGCGGTTCATCACCTTCGTTGTGCCCATATTTTCTGTAACCTAAAAGGTCAATAAAAATATCTGATTTGAATTCGAGTCTGTAGGCCATAGCCAATTTTACCGCATGAACAACCGCTTCTAAATCATCGGCGTTCACGTGTAGAACTGGAGATAAGGTAATTTTAGCTACATCTGTGCAATAAGTGGATGTTCTTGCATCTAAATAATTGGTTGTAAAACCAATTTGATTGTTGGTGGCAATATGAATGGTTCCTCCCACATAATAGGCTTCAAGACCACTCATTTGTACAACTTCTAAACCAATGCCTTGGCCAGCCAGAGCTGCGTCACCATGGATTAAAATAGGACAAATTTTCTCTACATCACCGTTGTATTTATGATCTAATTTGGCTTTTACCAAACCTTTTACAACAGGGTTTACTGCTTCTAGGTGACTTGGGTTATCGGCCAATCTTAAATGAACTTTTTTACCTGCTGCAGTGTCAACATCTACACTGTAACCTAAGTGATATTTCACATCACCTTCGAAATCATCGAAATCGCCACCTTGGAATACTTTACCTTCAAACTCAGAAAATATTTGGCTGTAGGTTTTGTTGAAAATATTCGCTAGCACGTTGAGTCTTCCTCGGTGTGCCATTCCCAATACAAATTCATCAACGCCTAATCCTGCACCGTATTGGATTACAGCATCTAAAGCTGGAATCAATGCTTCAAGACCTTCGAGTGAAAAACGTTTTTGACCAATGAATTTTTTGTGCAAAAAGTTCTCGAAAACAGTGGCTTGGTTTACTTTATCCAAGAAGTGTCGTTTTTCGTCGATGGTTAAATTTGGAATATTTTGTGTTCCTTCAAATCTATCTTGAAGCCATTTTCTGCGTTTTGGATCGCGGATATATGCAAATTCACAACCAATACTTTGACAATAGGTTTTGTCGAGTTTGGTAATAATGTCTTTTAACTTGGCAGCACCTAACCCAACTTCAGCGCCCGCGTTGAAAGTTTTTTCTAGGTCTGTTTTTTCCAATCCAAAATTTTCAATATCCAAGTTTGGGGAGTATTGACGTCTCTGACGCAATGGATTGGTTTTGCTGAACAAATGCCCCATACTTCTGTATGCATGAATGAGATTCAAAACATGAATTTCTTTCATGGCATCGTCGCTGATCATGCCACCTGTAGGCTGTTTTTGTGCTCCTAAATCAAATCCTTCAAAAAACTTTCTCCAACCAAAATCAACACTTTCTTTGTCGTTTTGATATTGGCTGTACAAATTGTCGATGGCCGAAGGGTCGGCATTCATTAGGTAAGATGTATCGGGTGCGCTCATGATTGAATAATAGCGCAAATTTACCTAAAAAAAAGCGTATGACACAATGAAATTTAAGGAATTCGAGAAACGATCGTGAATACAACAATTGCAAATAAAAAGGCATCGAATCTATCGAGCATACCGCCGTGACCGGGCAATACATTTCCACTATCTTTTACGCCTGCTTTTCTTTTTAGTGAACTTTCAAACAAATCGCCCAACGTGCCAAAAATTGATACAAATATTCCAAGAATTAACCCTTTGATTGGGTTAAAAGTATGAAAGTTGTTGCTGCCAATCAAACCACCATTTGGTTCCAAAACATATGTCACAAATAGGAAACCCGTAATTCCAGTAAGTATGGTGCCGCCAATGAGTCCCTCCCAAGTTTTACCCGGTGAAATACTTGGAGCTAATTTGTGTTTACCAAATAACTTTCCCGATACGTAAGCCCAAGAATCAGAAGACCACACCAAAACCATGAGCATCAGCGGTAACATGGCATTGTATTGATTCAAAAAACCTTTTGAATAAGGTGTGAGCGTAAATAATAACAGTGGAATAGAAATGTATAAATGACTCAATACTAATGTTTTGCTGAAGTATTTTCCCGTTTTTTGAAAATGTGTAATCCCTAAAAATACCAACAGTGTATTGATGAATATTTTGATCATGATTCCAAATTCCGACAAATGAATTTGTTTGAAAAATAGTATGATGAAAAAGAAAATGAAACTAATTGTAAGATTTTGTGCATTTAAATTGCCCTTTAATTTTAACCATTCAAAATGACAGCCCACACCAATAATTGCTGTTAGTAAGGTAATTCCATACGGACCATTATTAATCAGAAATACAACGAGCGCAATCATGCCAATTCCGCTAATCACTCGTGTCCAAAAATTATTCATTTGTTTTAAATTGTTTAAGTTGATAGATAGAATATCCAAATATAAAGGCCGCTGGCACAGCAACAAAGAAATTATTTAAAATTGATTCAACATCAATCATGACACCCGATTGTTTGAAATTTTGAAGGATAAAAAAGTGTATGCTCACCGTGAGACCATTGAAAGTGAAATGAGCGATAGAATTGTACCATAAATTGTTGAATTTATAAGCGATGTAACCAAAAATGATGCCCATCAGAAAAATTCCGGAGAATTCATAAAACGTAAAATGCATGATTGCGAACACAAATCCTTGAAACACAATTGCTTTTTTTGGCTTTTTGAATTGATTAATTCCGATTTTTAAAATGATACCCCTAAAGATGAATTCTTCCAAAATAGCTGGTAATAAAGCCAAGATGAACAAACAAACCAGAAGTTCGGTATATGACTGCATGTCGAGTAAGTTTTCGAAAATGTGGTTGCGGCTGAATTCCATTTTCATTGCTAAATTTTCGATGCCCTTTGGCCATGGAATTTGTTTGATTAATTTTGTAATTACCTGAATAACAGGCAATGCTGTTGCACCAATGAGTAGCCCCCATAATATTTTTTTAGATTCAATTTTTTGCGAATATCCCCCGAAATCGTTCAAGTTGGCTCTGTTGATGAGAACAAATAGAATTCCAGGAATACCCATGTAGCAGAAAAATTGAATGAGGTTAGACCATCTTCCAATGTTGATTGCAAGTGCTGTGCCATCTGGATGTTGCATTTGATTTTTAATTTCTTCGGTGGTCACATCATACGCGACTGATAGAATTTGAATTGATCCAAAATATCCAACGATTTGAAATAGCAGGATGAAGATGAGTAAAATGACCAATCCCCATATATTCAAAAAAATGTTTTTTGGGGAAGTGAGGTTAAAGGCGTTCATTTGGTTTAAATTTGCACAAAATTGGTAAAAATTGGTGACATAGCGTTAGGAGATTTTCCATTATTGTTAGCACCAATGGAGGATGTGAGTGATCCTCCGTTTCGATTTGTGTGCAAGGAAAATGGTGCAGACCTCATGTATACTGAGTTTATTAGCAGCGAGGGTTTAATTAGAGACGCTGCTAAAAGTGTGCAAAAATTGGATATTTTTGAGTACGAAAGACCTATTGGAATCCAAATTTTTGGTTCGGAGATAGACTCAATGGTTGAAGCTACCAAAATTGCCTCACAAGCTAACCCTGATTTAATTGATATCAATTACGGTTGTCCTGTGAAAAAAGTGGCTTGTAAAGGTGCAGGAGCCGGAATTCTGACCAATCCCGAGAAAATGATGGCCATGACAAAAGCCATTGTGGAGGCAACTCATTTACCTGTGACTGTCAAAACCCGTTTGGGTTGGGACGATAGCACCAAGAATATTGTAGAAGTTGCAGAACGGTTACAAGATGTTGGAATTAAAGCATTGACAATTCATGGTAGAACGAGGGTGCAACTGTATAAAGGTGAAGCTGATTGGACATTGATTGGTGAGGTCAAAAATAATCCGCGTATGAACATCCCTATTTTTGGGAATGGTGATATTGATTCCCCACTAAAAGCAAAGGAATATAAAAATAAATACGGTGTAGACGGGATAATGATTGGTAGGGCGAGTATTGGTTATCCTTGGATTTTTAGGGAAATTAAGCATTTTCTCAGCACTGGTAATTTGATGCAAGGACCTACAATTGATGAAAGGGTTGCAGCGTGTAAAATTCATTTTGAAAAATCCATTGCTTGGAAAGGTCAAAGGGTAGGAATCGTTGAAATGAGAAGGCATTATGCTAATTATTTTAAAGGGTTGGATCATTTTAAAGACTTCAGAATTAAATTGGTGCAATCGGAAGATATTCAAGAGATTGAATCTATTTTGGGAACCATATCAGAGGCTTACAAAGGATTTACATCTTAAGTTTTTTTGTCAGAAATTTTTTTCAGTATGAAAAATTCATACATTTGCTTTTTAAGAAACAACTATGAAAAAATTATTACTGATTGCTGGTTTGTTTTGTGGAGTGCAATTTACTAATGCGCAATACTTTAACATTCCTTTTGTTAATGCTGGTGGAAATCCAGGTGGCGTGAACCCTGACGGAGAGAATCCTTATCCTTCTACAAGTAATTCAGGATGGAATGCTGTTTGGAATGGTGACGCAACTGCAACCCCAACCTATTTGTCGGAGCAAACAATTCCATTTGCTTTTCAATTCAACGGAAGTAGTGTAACGAAATATACCCCGAGTAATTTTGGTACTATTTCTTTTGATGCTGGTACTCCCAGCGTTAAGCCATCTTCGTTTTCAAATTTGACATTGCCTTCTGCGAATATTCCCGACAATTCAGTTTGTGCATTGGGGATTAAGCCTATCAGTGCTGTAAGTGGAACAACAACATATAAAAGTGCGGTGATGACGAAAACCTACGGAACTGCTCCCAACCGCCAACATTGGATTTGGTTCAACTTTTATGGTGAGGCAAATATTAATTCAGGTTGGACATATTGGGGAATAGTGCTAGAAGAAGGTACCAACAACATTTACATAGTAGATATGAAAACTTTGTGTGTAACATCAGCTGGGCAATTGTGTACAAGTAATGTAAAAATGTCTCTTGGTATTCAAGTGAGCAGCACATCGGCATATTCGGTTGCGGGCTCACCAAATGTTGGTGCAAAACAAATTGCGGAAAATATTTTTACATCAGCTGACAATAGCTATTATCAATTTATTCAAGGTTCGCAACCTGCCAATGATTTGAAAGGTGTTCAAGTAATGATGGCACCTTATCAAATGACAACTGGTGGTCCAGTTACGGTAACAGCTAAGTTTATGAATTTAGGTACATCTGCAGTTACATCTTGTGATTTAAATTACAGCATAGATAACGGTGCTGCTGTTACAGCACCTGTATCTAGCGTGAATATTGCCTCTTTGGCAACATCTGATTTGTCTCATGCTACAAAATGGACACCTACAACCGTTGGTAAATTTAAAATGAGAGTTTGGGCTTCAAATATCAATGGTTCGGTAGATGAAAATACTGCAAATGATACTGCAATCATCGAAATTAATGTATTAGATAAATTTGCTCCTCGCAAAATATTAAATGAAATATTTACATCATCAACATGTGCACCTTGTAATCCAGGAAACGCAAATTATTTAAAGGTTACTGAAGGTAAAACCAAACATTCAACAATAAAATATCAAGTGAATTGGCCTGGATCTGGTGATCCATATTGCACTCAAGAAGTTCGTGATAGAGTTGCTTACTACGCAATTAATACTGTTCCACGCATGGAAGTTGATGGTGGATGGAATTCAAATGCTTCTTCATTCACCAATTCATTATATGATCAATTCAGCGCTAAACCTTCTTTCCTCGAAATTACTGGAAACGTAAGTTTGACTTGGAAGAATAATATTACAGCGAACATTACTTTAAATCCTATGGCAGATTTTGCCTCTTCTAATTTAAAGTTACACGCTGTTATCACTGAAGGTGTAACCTATTGGAATAAGAAATCAAATGGTGAAACTCAATTTGAAGATGTGATGAAGAAAATGATGACAGGTAGCGCAGGTATGGCATTGTCGCCAATGACCAAAGATGCATCTGTTAACAAAAATGTAAATTTTGCATTCGTAGGTAATTATCGCTTACCTTCAGATGGTACTGCTGCTCAGCATATTGATCATACCAAAGAAAATAGTGTTGAAACATGGAACGATTTGGCTGTTGTTGTTTTTGTTCAAGATGCCACAACTAAAGAAGTGTTGCAATCTGAGACATTCCCGATTGCCTTGACAAGTGTTGAAACATTAGAGCAAGGTATTCAGTTGTATCCAAATCCTGCAAATGATATGTTTCATTTGAAAGTTGCTTCTTTAACGTCTGAGAAGGCTTTTGTGACTGTTTCGAATATGAAAGGACAAATTGTATACCAAGGTTCTTTGGTAGATGGAAAGGCACAAATTAATGTTGCAAACATCAGTGAAGGTATGTACGTAGTGAACGTAAAAGCTGGATCTAAAAATTTGAACACCAAAATGGTTGTTCGCCACTAATTAACAAACTAAACTAAACTAAATAACAAAGAGGGGAGTTCGCAAGAACTCCTTTTTTTGTTGAATTTTTAGTATCTTTGTGGAAGATTTAATCACTTAACTATCTATCCCACCATGTTATTGCGAAACATTGTTAGTCGGGAGGAGTTAAAACGCCGTATGGATGCCGATGAGCGCCCATATACGACCGTCTCCTTCTATCGTTATTACCAAATTGAGGATCCCTCAGCATTTAGAGATCAGTTATTTTTAGAATGGCAACAATTTGAGGTTGTTGGCCGTGTTTATGTTGCGAATGAAGGAATTAACGCACAAATTGCTTTGCCGTCGGTTCATTTTGAGGGATTCAAACAGTGTTTGTACTCCATTCAATTTTTGGATGGAATTCGTTTGAATACAGCCATTGAAGAGAGACAAAAATCTTTTATTAAATTGGATATCAAGGTGAGGGCTAAGATTGTTGCAGATGGCATTGATGATCCTACCTTTAATCCATCAGATACTGGAAAGTATATGGAAGCTCAGGAGTGGAATGCAGCTATGTTGGATCCCAACACGGTATTAATTGACATGCGAAATCATTACGAAAGTGAGGTTGGTAAATTTGAGAATGCAAGTTGTCCGGACGCCGACACTTTTAGAGAGGAGTTGAAGCTTGTTATAGATGAATACGAAGGAAACAAAGACAAAAAGATATTGATGTATTGTACGGGTGGAATTCGCTGTGAGAAGGCAAGTGCATGGATGAAGCACAAAGGTTTCAATGAGGTTTATCATTTAAAAGGCGGAATTATCAATTACGTAAATCAAGTCAGAGAGCAAGAACTTGAGAATAAGTTTAAGGGGGTGAATTTTGTTTTCGATCAAAGGCTGCATGAGAGGGTAAGCGAAGATGTGATTGCAAATTGTCATCAATGTGGTAAGCCTGCAGATGTCCACATCAATTGTGCGAATACGGGATGTCATTTATTGTTCATTCAATGTGAAAAATGTGCTCAAGAATTTAATCATTGTTGTAGTAAGAAATGTATGGAAACAATTGCGTTACCAGAGGAGGTTCAAAAAGAGTTGCGCAAGGGCAAACCGGCGGGTCGAATTTTTAGTAAAGGTAGATTTCCAAATACAGCACAATAAAATCATATTTTTTTCGTTACTATAATTTGAATTCCTCGGGGTGCTTATTTTTTTTAGTGTTTTGATGTTTACATTGATCATTAAAGAGGACAATTCTGTGATTTTGCAAAAAGATTGATAGAAAAGAGCCCGAGTGCATTTATATTCGCACTTTTAATAAAACAAATTTCGGAAAGTTGAAAATCGTAATGGCAAAAGCACAGGGAAGCTTGAGGAGTAATTTCAAGGTCTTTTCATTTTTATTTGCGTTGATGGTATGTGGTACTGCAACCGGGCAATGGGATTTTGGTGGTGGCGCTACTGACTCTACCAATGGTGGTGGCTGGGGTGATTCGGCATCTAAGCCTAAAAAGACGCCTTATGTAAGATTTGTTCCACCATATGATAGTATGCGTGAAATCGTTTTTTATGAGGGAGTTGTAGAAAATGAAGATTGCGACATGTGTACGGCGGATTCTTTATATTGGAGGGCGAAACGTTTCTTGAGTAAAAAATACGGAAAGGCTGTATTTAAAAAAATGTTACTTGAAGATAAGCCGGCGCATCATTTAACCATTTTGGTAACGATTCCAATGGTTGTGGTGAACGGCAAGTATAATAAGGTAGCCAAGGGGATGTTGGAATATAAATTTGTGATTCGATTCCAGGATTCTCGTTTCAAATATCAGTTTGGTAATTTCGTGCATTTACAGAGTGGAGAGGGTTTGGTTGGAAATCCGACAAAGACTTATCATGAGTATTACATGCGAGTAAAAAGAGGATATGAGGCAACGGATAAATTTTTGTTAGCAGCAGATCGAGAGGTGAAGGACATGGTAGCTGGAATTACAAGGGCATTGAGGGCACCTTATAAGCCAGAGGAGGATGATTGGTAGTCAGTATTTTAGTGACAAAAACGATACTTTTTTCGATGTTTTTTACTGTCTAATAAAATATCTTGTAAAAAAAGTTTGTGGATATCTTGTTATCCGAGATTTTTTTTACTATTTTTGCAACCCCAAAAAGAAATCAAGCGTTACGTAAAGTGAACCCACTGAGTACATATAAA
>JACCED010227226.1_pt1 | contig 55571 bp, 48 predicted proteins | sample 7455021 | NCBI WGS metagenome assembly JACCED01 (sample SAMN15323456, study PRJNA562643) | freshwater metagenome | isolation source: river surface water | place: USA:Blue River Watershed | collected 2017-08-19
ACGCTAGAGACAGGTTCCGATGCGATCGCATCAACGTGGATCTCTGAACTCTGCGGGTGGCTATGAACTCCTCCTCCGACAACGGCACCCATCGCGAACTGCTGTATCTCAGAACGTAGTCGCTCTATCGATCCCCAACGCCAATCACGAAGTACGAGCTGCTTTGCTTGTTGATCGACTAGAACAATTTGAGAGGACAGTCTTGCTCTAGCGCGCTCGATTACATCATTGAATTGCTTTCGTTCTATCGCCGCCATTGAAACCGCGAACTCAAGCGTTGAAACATCGGGCGCTAAAAATCGACCGAGAAGCGCGATTTCATCGACGCGGAATGTAAGACTTAGATGAGATTGATCTCTCATCACAATAGTAAGTCTATTGACCTCGAGCTCGTGAGCAGCACACGACGATATCGCGCTCAGGGCAATAAGGATTCCTACGGCGACCTTAGCGACAGTATGTGATCGATGGCTGTGTCGTGTTGCCATTAGTATCGGTAAAAATAAAGTTCCAGCAGGCGGTTTTATTCGAGTTGTTCCCTGCAGCAAGAGCTGTCGTCAGAGCAGCTCCGGATAGTTGCTTATATCGAATTCGATAGACGCCCGGCGGATTGGCATAGCTATCTGCGCCAGTCTCGTTCGTGGTGAAACTCACAGCAGACGAAAACTGTAGCACCTGATATCCATCCAAGGGATCAGTAGTCAGAGACATGTTAGACACTTTAAATGGCTGTACCGGGGGTTGTCTTATGGGAGAAAATTTACTGCTTTGGTTAGCGAGATCGGGGCTCGGTGTGCCCCGAAAACACGCCAGTATGTATGGCGAGGTGTCAGTGACGTGATAACTATAGCCCTGCGGTCCATTAGATACAGTGGCTGTATTGCCGCCGCACACGGAGTCCCGGCTTGCAGTTTGCCCATTTGCGTCGTTGTACCCGTAGATAGCAAAACCATCGAGTGCCCACCCAACTGGGTGCGTATCCCAATAGGTTGAAGCGCGACCCTGCATCAAACATATCGGTGCAGCATGGTAGTGATAGTCGTCAGCACGTCCGGCATGTCCGTTGCACGCGTCGAGCTCTCCTAATACCTTAACGTCACCGTTCTGACAGCCGCCTTGCTTGCACGGATTGAAAATCAAGACTCCGTTGACTGCGACACCGATAGGACCATCGACTGCGGAAGTCGTCGATGAGGCTATCGACGGATTGAGCGGAATCTTCCATCCGTTTGCGCCAAGGAAGTTTTGAGCCAGGGGCACTTGAAGATTGGAAGCTGTTATTCCATTCATCATCGGATGCGTTGGTAGACTATTAGAGCTGATGTAGGCATAGCTCACATCACAGGATACGCTGGCACTACCGGTAGTCGACCCGGATAAAGAGCTGCGAATCAAACCACACCCCGTCGTAGATCCGGATGCGTTAGTCGGTCGCGTGTAATTTAGATTGAGTGTCGCCGTACCGAGGGTAATTCCAGCGATGGCGCTATTTAGCGTGGAACCGCTGACTGGCCCAGATGAAGGAAGCGTAGGTGCTGTAGATAACGCATAGAGAGTAAAGGTATACACCTTCGCGCCTGGCCCTTGCGAGCACGGAGGTTGATAACCCACGTAAGGCCCATCGGATCCCACTCCTGGGGTCCCAAGACCGAAACTATCTTTCCCTAACGAACGTGTGGCAGCTGGGATGTCGTGTAGCACCCAATTCCACTTTGTAGTGCCATCCCCAGGCAGAGTGGTCATTAACAAAGCAAATTGCTGCGTCCCCGCCGGTGGATTTGTCCAACTCAAGGCTGGAGAAGAGCCAGTACCATCACAAGTGTAGTCAGCAGGCAGAACGCCACCTTCAACGCCTACTGCGCTAGAGAGAGTAAAACTCGTCCCCGAACCGGCGCTAGGGGTAGCGCTAACAGCCGCCGACACCACTCCAGTTCCAGCGGAATTCACCGCGGCTACAGAACAAGAATAATTTGTTCCATTCGTTAGGCCCGTCACGGTAATTGGGCTTGCTACCCCAGTGCCCGTTTTAGTCACACCACCGCCTAAACACGAAACAGTGTATCCGGTAATCGAGGCGCCCCCATTCGAAGTGGGCGCCGAAAACGACACTGTAACGGCGCCGTTTCCAGCCGAAATGGATACCCCCGTTGGAGCGCTAGGCGTGGTCACTGATGGCGAGGGACTTGGCGTTACTTGAGTCGATTGTCCGCCACCAGCGCCTCCTCCGCCGCAGGCGCTCAAGGTCGAAGCAACTATAAAGATCAGTACAGCAGGTACAGACCAACAATTCATAAAAAATAGTTTATCTTGCTGCGATATCACGCCTAGTAACTTGTCAAAGACTTAACAAAACTTTGTGAATCTTTAAATCGACATATATCTCACTGCATCTACACTCGTGGCCGGAGTCACATTTGAGATTGCGGGGTAAGCGGTGAGTGTCTCAACGTCAGCCTATTCACTGCCACAAAATGAAGTTAAGCTGCCCGCGATTGTCTTGATTTTTCTTGCGCTCAGCGGATGCGGAGGCGGATCTGGTGGCAATCAAAGCGCGAGCACACTCGCGCCTCCGACAGGGACTACTGTTCCGAGCGCACCGACGATTTCGACCGTTCAAGCCAGCGATGGCGCGGCAACTTTCACCATCTCCTCTAACGCGGCCGGTATCACAACCTATACCGTGATATGCACTTCAGGTAGTGTAACGAGATCCAGTTCTGCCAATACTTCTTCGGTAAGACTTACTGGCCTATCAAATGGCATGCAGTACTCATGTACTGCCACGATTACAAATTCGGCTGGCACAAGCACCGCTTCCGGAGCCGTCAACGTCACGCCAGTGGGCGCAGCTAGTGTGGCTTTTCGCGGCGATGTAATTCTCGGATCTCCGACCACCGACTCCATCAAGATAAATGTTTATTCGCTAACGCAATCTGGGAATATCACTCTTGCCTATGGAAATACTTCTGGGCAGCTTGATAAGCAGAGCTCCACCGCGACGCTGCAAGCAGGAAAGCCGTATGAATTTACGCTTTCTAATCTCACATCAAATACACGTTATTTCTACAGACTGCAGTTCACCGCTGCCGATGGCAGCACCTCTGGATCGACCGATGAGGCTTCCTTTCATACCGCACGCCCATCAGGCAGCTCATATATCTTCGCAATACAAGGAGACTCACATCCGGAGCGCGAACGTACGACCTTCAACGCGGATCTTTATCGTCGGACGCTCAATTCGGTGGCAGCAGATCAGCCTGATTTTTACATTCTCATGGGGGACGATTTCAGTATCGATCAGTACGACCCTGCCAACATTACTCAAGCCCTCGTTGAATCGCGATACACGCTACAACGACCGTATCTCGGAATCGTCGGCAAACGCGCGCCCCTATTCTTGGTAAACGGAAATCATGAGCAAGCGGCGCGTTATCTGCTCGACGGCACTCCAAACAACCCAGCGGTGTGGGCGCAGAACTCGCGTAACGCACTTTTCTCACAGCCCGCACCAGACAATTTCTACACTGGAAATACCGAGTCCGTAACTCACATCGGCCTCCTTCGAAATTACTTCTCCTGGACTTGGGGAGACGCTCTTTTTGTCGTTATAGATCCCTATTGGTCCTCACCGGTTGCCGTCGACAATATCTTCGGTGGAACTGCAAGACGTGGAAGTCTTTGGGATGTGACCCACGGCGACAATCAGTATCTCTGGCTTAAAACAACTCTCGAGAGTAGTACCGCAAAGTACAAGTTTGTATTTGCACATCACGTAATGGGCACCGGAAGAGGTGGCATTGAACTCGCGGGTCTTTACGAATGGGGCGGCAAAAACCCCAATGGCACGAGCGACTTCTCGTCGCGGCGACCGACATGGGAAAGTCCCATTCATCAACTTATGGTCGCGAATAAAGTGAGGATTTTTTTTCAGGGGCATGATCACATTTGGGTTCGACAACAACTCGACGGCGTGATTTACCAAACGCTCCCACAGCCAGCAGATCCAAATTACGCATTCGATAACGAAGACGCCTACCTGTCGGGCGACAAGCTTCCTAATTCTGGATATGCACGAGTGTCGGTCTCTCCTAGCGAGGTAAAGGTGGAGTACGTGCGGATGTATTTGCCATCTGACGAAGGTCCCGGACGAGTCTCCGGCACGGTGGCTTATAGCTACACAATTAAACAATGAAAAGGCGACAACACGCCCGATGAGGATCTTTCGATGAACGGCGGTTCGACTGGTATTGCTATGCTTGTGTTCGCACTGTTACTGGCTTCCTGCGGGGGAGGCGGTGGTGGCAGTACGACTAGTTCGGTAACGTCTCAAGCACCATCAGCGACAGTGCCCGGAGCTCCCACTGGAATTACCGCTACCGGTGCGGATGCCGCTGTCACGATAAGCTTCAGTGCTCCGGCCTCCGATGGCGGTGCGACGATTTCTGGCTATACCGCAACTTGTGCCGCTGGGGCGATAAGTCGATCGGCGACAAGCGCGACGAGCCCATTAATTATCAACGGCCTTAGTAATGGCACGACGTACACCTGTTCGGTTGTCGCCACTAATCGTATCGGCTCGGGGAACGCCTCTGGTGCGGTGACTGTCACCCCTATCGGCGCATCTACATCTACAGAATTCCCTGGAAATATTGTCCTTGGAGCGCCGACGTCGAGCACTATTCGACTCAAACTTTACACTGCCGAGCAATCCGGCACGGTAATCGTCAGCTACCGCGCTGAGGGCGACACAACAGACCGTCAGACTACACCGGTATCGCTAAATCGAGGCGCTATCCTAGACGTCGAGTTAAGCGGGCTGAAGCCAGCCACGGCGTATCGATATCGCGTTTTGCTGAAATCGACAAATGGTGGTGACATTCAGAGTCGCGACTATCGCTTCCAGACAGCGCGTCCCGCCGGTAGCAGTTTTACCTTCACCATTCAGGCAGATTCACACCTTGATGAGAACTCGGATTTAGATATTTATAAGAGAACGCTCGCAAACGTGCTGAATGACCAAGGTGATTTTCACGTCGACCTTGGCGATACGTTCATGACAGAGAAACATACCGAACCTTTCACCGCAGTCGTCTCACAGCCAACAAGTCAGTCCGCCCTCAATTCGCGATACGTCTATGAGCGTGGAAATTTTGGACTGGTAACGCACTCGGTACCACTCTTTCTAGTTAATGGAAATCACGACGCGGAACTAGGCTGGCTCGTAGACAGCACCGCCCAGAACATTGCAGTGTGGGCCTCAAAAGCACGTCTCGAATACTTTCCGATTCCACAGCCAGGTAATTTCTACACAGGAGACTCTTTCGTCGACCCTAATGCGGGCAATCGAGTCGCGTGGTACTCCTGGATCTGGGGAGATGCTCAGATAATTGTTCTGGATCCTTTCTGGAACACCAGACAACGAGCGAACTCAGACCCTTGGAACTTCACTCTGGGGGAAAAACAGTATCAGTGGCTCACTGAAACACTTGCTACTAGTACGGCGAAATTCAAAATTGTCTTCATTCACAACCTTGTCGGTGGTTTAGACGGCGCAATGCGGGGTGGCGTCGAAGCGGCTCCCTATTACGAATGGGGCGGAAAGAATCTCGATGGGACAAGTGGTTTCGCTAGTCGTCGGCCTGGTTGGGCCCTTCCAATCCATGACTTACTCGTGAAACACAAGGTGGCTGCTGTCTTTCACGGTCACGATCATCTGTACGCCAAGCAAGATCTTGACGGGATTGTTTATCAAACAGTTCCTCAGCCAAGCGCGCGTAACTTTAATAGTGGCGCAACACTAGCGAAGGAATACCACTATGACAGCGGAACTATCCTCAGTAGCTCTGGACACATGCGTATTTCGATTACTCCGACACAGATGACGGCTCGCTACATTCGGGCGTGGCTACCAAGAGATGAGACTGCTGTCAGAAAGAATGGTCAAATCGATCATGAGTGGACGGTATCCCGGCCCTAGCCCGATGGCGCGCGAACTTATTGATTTGTAAAACTGGGCCCGCTTGGATTCGAACCAAGGACCAAGGGATTATGAGAAGTCTTAACCAAATAAAATAGCTATTTTTCTGCAGATTTTTGCGCCGCTGCGCCCAGTGTGTAAGCGCGTTTACGTACTCCTTGTACGAAAGTGCACGATTTTCTGCGCTGTAAGCGGGCCGCCAAGCCGCCCTAACTAATCCTAATCAACCTGCTTATTGACATCCACTTACTTTTCTATCTTTAGCATTAGCCATCAAGCACTTACATATTCTGGAGTCTGCGTGCAAGAAAATACGTGTGCAGCGATCGAGTCTTTGACGTACTGGTCACGCGCAGAACATCACTACATCTGCTTCGTATTTCCAGATAAAGACTTTTGGTTCAGCAAATGCGAGATCACGCAGTTGTCGATTGGCCAGACCGCGCTAGAAGGCTAGCGGCAGCACCGCGTAACGAGGCCGACTCGTCGGTAATGAGGGAAACCGGAATTTCTCTCATCAATGGCGAGAAACGCCCTTTTTCCGTAAATCGCTCGACGAATCCACCCGACAACAACCGATCAGATATTCGCGGCAGAATGCCTCCAGCGAGAAATACGCCACGAAAGCCACCAAACATCAACACAACGTCACCGGCAAAATGTCCAAGTACTCGCAAAAACCGATCGATTGCCCAATTCGCTGCAGCATCTTTTCCATTCAAAGCGAAATGAACGATATCAGCAGCAGTTGTGAGGTTGGCATCCTCTAGGCGTCGTCCAAGCCGCCCGCATTGGAAGGCATATAACCTCTCAATCCCCGGACCACTGAGAATTCGTTCATACGAGACTCTCGTAAAATCTCGCGAGATAAAGTCGAGAAGTTCTCGCTCGTCTTGATCCGTTGGTGCAAACGAGACGTGGCCGCCCTCACTCGGCATGATAATTCCGGTCTCACAATGACGAACGGCCACACCCAAGCCAGTCCCCGGCCCAAGAACGACTTCAGTGCCTTTTTCAGAGCCATGACCAACTTGAACGGTGGATAGCGAGGTGGCGGGTAAGTTGTCTAGAGAAAATCCGAGCGCCTCAAAGTCGTTAAGTACGCGAAGGTGACAGAAATCAAATTGCGCTTGAATCTCAGGTATCGAAAAACGCCATGGCGAATTTGTAAATTGAACTTGCTGCCCAACCACAGCCGACGCAACTGCGAGACTAGCGCCGTTCAAGTCAGCCCCAGTCAATTGTCGACTCTCTAAATAGGCCGCCATAGCGGCGTCGAACGCGGCGTAATCGCTAACACTGCGTATCTCACGATCGATAATCTCGCCTTTACCGGGAGCCTCGATGGGATATCGATATAAAGCGAATCGCGCGTTTGTTCCACCGACATCACCCACCAAGACCGTCCCGAAATTATCGGCGGCGGCTTTGGGTGTCGCAGACTGGATCATTTCAATTACGTGTGTTTTTACAATACTCATAAATTCATGCTGCAGCCAGTGGAGCCGCGGTCGACTGTCGATGCATTAGCTTCGAGGCGATGCTTTCGATGCGAGGCGCATCATGAGGGGTTTGGCCCGACAGGATCTCGAGGAGCATTTCGGTGGCTCGCGCTGCCATTTCCTTAATTGGCTGTCCAACCGTTGTTAATGTCGGCCAAAGCTGAGTTGCTAACGGGATATCATCAAATCCAACCAAAGATAAATCGCGCGGCACACTCAACTGGTGCGCATGTGCGATGGTAAGAACGCCAGCAGCCATCTCGTCGTTGGCGGCGAATATGGCTGTCGGTCTCTTATCGAGGCCTAATAATTTTTTTCCTGCCTCGATTCCGCAAGCAAATGAATTGAACCCAGTTGCAATCAGATCGGTCTCGATCGGAACTCCGGCTCCTTTCATCGCTCTTAGGAAACCCGCAGTTCGCTGCTGTACTGCCAGATGCGCCGGATGCCCGGAGATGAATGCAATACGTCGATGACCAAGACTCAATAGGTGCTTTGTCATTGCAAACGAGGATTCATCGTCGTTGGTAACGACGCTCGAAAACAATGGAGAGGCTGTTCCCGGTGCGATCAAAGTGGTCGGGACCCCTTCATCCGCAAGCGCCGCGACAATAGTTGCGTTGTCGCATAATGGGGGCGTCAAAATGACCCCGTCGAATCTTGCTTGGTGATAGAGAGAAATCACCTCTCGAGCAAGCTCGTAGCCTGGAGAGCTGCGAGGATGAACAATCAAATCGTACCCCTGCCGCTCACACTCCGACAGGACGCCCGTTTGGACGTTTGCCACATAGTGGGCACATGGATTGTCGTAGAGCAAGCTGATAGTGAACGCTTTGCGACTCGCGAGACTCTTAGCGGCTCGGCTCGGTCGAAACTTGAGTCTTCCGATGGCTTTCTCGACTTTGTCCCGAGTTGCAGCACTGACATTTGGTTCGTCATTAATGACGCGAGATACCGTCTTTATCGAGACACGCGCCAGCGCAGCGACATCTTCAATCGTGACTCGCTCGCTCACGACTGGTCACCGACTCGTACACGATACGGTCGCCGTTTCGGCCGCATCTGGAATCAAGCGTATGTTAGAAATCGCCATGGAAAGTCGACCGTTCGTGGACAGCAACGGAATAGTCGTCACTTTACTCGGGTCTAAGCCAGATTTCACAAAACAACTCAGATCGATCGAGAATCGCACCCACTCGTCGGGCGGCGCTTTACGTAAAGCAGGGGTGACATTGGCCTCGGCTCCGCATGGATAAACGCAATGGGTGCGCATCGTTACAGCGCGTGTCGGCGGACGCTGAACTTTGAGGTCAAGCGCTAGTGCAGCACCCCTTGAAACCCATTCGCGCAGGTCGCGCGGCGTGGTCGTCTCGAAATACACGATACCCTCGCCGCGTCCATTCCACTCCAATTGCCTCGAGTCACCCTGCCTAAGCCTATCGATGGTGCGCACCGTCAAGATGCCATCGCTGGAAGTGGCATCTGGTCCCGCCACCGGCACTCGCCAATTTCCCCCGTCACCCACGAACATTTGGTTCGGCGCAACGGCACGCCGATCAAAAATGCGCAACTGGTGTTCATCGTCACCGAGCCCAGCGGGAGGCTCAGGAAGCGCAGCCATATTTCCTGTGCTGCCACTGGCATAGGTTAGTCCCCAACCAATCGGCAAAGGACGCTGCCGAGATTCTTGCGCCTCTTCGGTCGCAGAACTGTAGTCGAGCGGCCACTCAAAAGGCAGTCGACCCACAAAATCAAATTGGTAGCCGCCGTTAACACTGCCCACCAAGACATCGGCAACGCCCGCACCTTCTGAGCCGGGTAGCCAAGCTGCTACGAATGCGTCCGAAGCATTGATCAAAGGGTTGACGATTCGCGGTCGACCACTCACGAATACCGTGACGATTGGTATCCCCTGCGCTCGCGCCATGGCGATTGCATCGCGCGTGACCGCATCGAGTGAGAAATTAAGCGACTCTAAGTCGCCTTCCCCTTCTGCGTAGGGCTCCTCACCGGTGATAACTAAAATGACATCGGGCTTTGGATCGGTCGCCGAGGGTAAGCCTAGGACCGCGCTACCGCCACTCCGAGACAACGCGCTACGAATGCCTTCAAAGATAGTGGTCGCGCCGGGAAAATCAGCCGGCTCATTACCGCTGCCTTGCCACGTCAGGGTCCACCCCCCTGATTGGCGCCCCACATCGTTCGCCGCCGCCCCAACCACCGCCACTCGCAAGGTCGGCGCCAAAGGCAATGCCTTGTTCGCGTTCTTCAGTAGCACCAGTGATTTGCGAACAGCCTCTCGGGCTAGTGCTCGATGTTCAGGGGAGCCAATGAGTGCGGTATCCGGCAGCGCTCCACTTCCGCCTGTCCGTGACACGGGGTCAAGCATTCCATATCGCGCCTTTACCCTCAGGATCCGGGTAACAGCATCATCGATACGCGCCATCGGGATCGTGCCCGCTTTTGTTTGAGCAACAATATTCCGATGTAGCTCTCGCCAATCTTCTGGCGCCATGATCATGTCGATCCCAGCGTTGACCGCTTGCGGGCAGTTCGAGTTGGTGCAGCCCGGAATCTGACCTATACCGTTCCAGTCGCTTACTACGATGCCGTCAAACCGAAGGCGGTCTTTGAGTACCTCGGTTAATAAGCGACGATGACCATGAAGCTTTTTTCCATTCACGCTATTGAAGGAAACCATGATCGTTTGAACGCCTGCTTCCATAGCAGCGTAATAGCCCGGCGCGTGAATGCGCGCCAAGTCTGCGTCGTCGAGTCTTGTATCGCCTTGATCGATTCCGGCGTCGGTCCCACCATCCCCAATGAAGTGTTTGGCGGTTCCAATGACGCGGTCCGACATTAAAAAGTCAGACGATCTAGGCTTACCCTGTAGCCCAACAACATGCTCGTATGCGAATTTACGAACTAACTCGTAATCCGAAGAGTAGCTCTCGTAGGTTCGACCCCAACGAGCATCGCGCGCTACCGCAACAGTCGGTGCGAATGCCCAATGTATTCCGGTAGCACGTACCTCGCGGGCGGTCGCCTCAGCGATCCGACCAAGGAGCGAAACATCTCTACTCGCTCCGATCCCAATATTGTGCGGAAAAATAGTCGCGCCAAAGACGTTGTTATGTCCATGAACAGCATCGGTACCCCAGAGCAGCGGAACAACAACACCGGATCGCGACCGCATCGCGTTTTCGAACTCACCTGCAAGTTCACGCCAGCGCTTCGGTGTAGCGCGCTTATTTTTATCGGGCGCACTACCACCACCGTTGAGAATTGAACCAAGGCCGTACTTCGCTGCCTCCGACGGAGTAACAAACTGGATCTCCGCCTGAATCATTTGTCCGACTTTTTCGTCGAGGGTCATCGACGACAAGACGGTGGCGACACGAGCCTCTAGCGCGGGATCCTTCTCAACACCGGAAATGGCAACCGGCCAACTCGCAAGCTCGGCCTCCTTCGCCGACGTCGTTGACGTCGCCGAAAGAAGCGCTGCGACACCTAAGGCCGCCATAACGGCGCGTGACAACGATTTCACGGGATGCCTCGTGTGCGTGTAAGTGCGTATCAGAAATCCTTGCGAAGCTTGATCCCGTAAGTGCGCGGTGGGAAGAAACTCGCCCGGAGATAGCCCGGGCCGCCGTCGCTCCAGTTGCGAATAAGCTCGTCAGTCGCGTTGTACACGTAGAGCTCTGCACCCCACTTGGCGCGTTCGTTAATGAGTCGAAGCGCGGCATTGACTGACGTAAACGCTTTTTGACCAGTATGGAAAGCACCCTCATCAAAATTGTTATCACTGAAGAACATCTCGCTCTGCCAGTGTGCCGATACGTAGGGGCTCAAGCGAAGGCCGTTAGACAAGTTCCAATTGTGTTCGACACTGACCGTCGCCGAATAGTCCGGAGCCCAAGGCAACTTGTTGCCCGAAAAATCGGTAGGCCGACGCAAAGAATTGTCGCCACGAACTTGACTTGGATCCTCAGCCGGGCAGCGGCTCAGGCCGAGATAGGCGCGCTCGAAACAGAACCAACCGTCGTCTGCACCGGGCAGGTTCGTGATCTTTGCATCGAGCCAGGTTGCCCAGCCAACAACTCGGCCGCCTTCCCAAGCCAACCAATCGAACTCGATTTCGATACCGTTGATTTCGGCTTCGGCGATGTTGTTGGTCAACAGGGTTCCGATATCGCGATTGCTGCTCGCAGATTTGCCGACCACTGCCCAGAGAGTACGCTGCATATCGTCGTACTTCGTATGGAATGCGTTACCCAACAGGTTCAGCTTTCCATCGAGTAGACGTGCTTTGAAACCGAGCTCGAAGTTGGTGGCTTCTTCAGGATCGTAGGGGAATGCAGTCACGTTGCCACATTCACAGGTATCTACCTTGTCACCAAAGCCGCCAGCCTTGAAGCCGGTCGCGATACTGCCGTAAACAAACCAGCGTTCGTTCAACTCGTGGTCAAATCCAACTTTCCACGTACCCTTGCTCCACTTTGCGGCATACGTGTTATCGGTACCCGGGATTCGATCCGGGAAATCCTCAGCAAGCGAGCCCATAGAATTGTTGAGCGCGTTGGACTGATACATGACACCTGAGATCGCCCAGTTCGGAACGATGCCGAGTAAATCCCAGCTCTCGTGCCAGAAAGTGTTATTCGGATCCCAAGTGGCTGGATTCACCCAGTAACCAATCGAAACGTGGTTTGAGCCGCCCTGGTCGCTCTTCTCATCCCAGGTGTATCGATACCCTGCCGTCAAGTTCGTGCGGTCGGTGATCGCGTAATCGATTTGACCGAAAAGTGCTTTGGATTCCACTTCCCGATCAGGCTGAACGAACGATTGACCCAGCGGACGCGGTGAGCCACAGCACCACGGAATCTCCACATCGAATCGAATGGAGTTTTGCTCAGATAAGTAAAAGGCACCGGCAACCCAATTGAGCGGGCCCTCTCCCTGCGACTTAAATTGTAATTCCGAAACCCATGACTCGTAGTCAGACCAGCGAGTCGTCAACTGCAAGTCTTCAAACGGCATCAGGGCGTACGGAGCAAATCCAGCATTGACGATCGCCTGCGCGTCTCGAATCAACAGGCCACCGCCGCAGCAGAGACGATTGATGCCATAGGCAGGGTGGTCGGGATCAGCAAAAAAGCCGCCGTCGCCGTCATAGGCTTGATATCGCTTCTCTTGTGAGCGGGCAATGCGATGCTCCATCACGACAGAGTCGTTAATCGAGTAAACGAACTCGGATCGCAGTGAGTCGATCGTCATATCGAGCTCACCCGGAACGTTTACCGATGCATACCATTGCGGGTGGTCGCAAGCGAAGAACGTGCCGGCTGCCTTCTCGCAGTCTTTTAAAGAAATAGAACCGGCGCCGCCATCTTTGTAATGCTCATAGCTCAGCAGCCAGTCCGCTCGATCGGATGGCGTCCACCGAGCACTAAGGCGAGCAGCCCAACGGTTGGAGTTTCCGTAAGCATCTGACGCGTCCACCGGTCGATTACGCCGCTGATCCGTGTTTGGAATCCCGTCTGCTGGAACATCGAAGGCGCCGGTCGTTCGGCCATCGCCGTCCGTATCCCAGGCTAAATCAAACTTATCCATGCGCTGATCGATGTAGCTGTCGGTCTTATCGATCATGTAGGCCGCGCGGATTCCGAAGGAATCGCCGAGCGGAATGTTCATCCAGCCGCGCGCGAGTCGATGCCGATAGTTTCCAATTTCAACTTCGGCATTACCGGCAAGAGAATCGTAATTAGGCCGCGCCGTGATGACGTTGATGGCGCCTGCGGTTGAATTTCGGCCAAATAACGTGCCCTGCGGACCGCGAAGAATTTCAATTCGCTCGACGTCGTGTAACAGCGCCATCCCACTTTGAGGGCGCGGCGAGTACATGCCGTCAACATGAATACCGACGGTGGGGTCACCCAGTTCGGTGAAGTTATTCGACGTGATGCCACGAACTGTAATCTGCACACCCGAATCAGATGGAGAAAACCCGATCTGCATGTTCGGGACGAGGGAGCCTAAGTCCCGTACGTCTTGGACACCGTCGCGCGCGAGCTGTTCTTGATTAAACGCCGACACCGCAACCGGAGTGGTCATCAAAACGGTTTTCTTCTTGGTCGCGGTTACCACCACTTCAACAAGCTGATCGACGCCAGCGCCGTCAGCCGACTGAGCAAAAGTATCCAAAGAGGTTACGGCGGTCATCGGTATGGCCATGACCATCCCGACAATTAAATTTTTGTTACCCATGACTCCCCCCGAGTTTCGGATAACGTCGTTCTACCGACGAGTGACAACGTTGTCAATTCATGGCGAAATTACTCTCCGTCGGGTGTATCGCTGTCACTGATATAGCTTCGTTGATTTTAAGTTATTGATTTATTGAGCTTTATAGCTGAACATCAGCGAGCTACAAAAACATAATGTGATGCCGTCTGATTGATAGCGGTGTCAACTTGGGTTGTCGAATCTATCACTGTGTTGGGGGTCAAACTCGTGCCTAGTCCTATGTATACAAACCAAGCAACGGCCAATACCGCCGGGGATCCTGAGGCTGGCAATAAACACCCGAGCTACCTGCCGGCCTTCGTGATGGCCCTCTTCTTTATCTTCGGCGGCATTACCTCACTGAACGACGTCATCATTCCGAAGTTGAAAGAACTGTTCACTCTCAACTACACCCAAGCGATGTTGATTCAGTTTTGCTTCTTCACTGCCTATGCCGTTATCGGTTTGCCCGGGGCGAGAATCGTGAAGCGGGTTGGTTACATGCGCGGCGCCGTGGTCGGACTGACAACGATGATGGTCGGCTGCCTACTCTTCATCCCAGCCTCCACATCTGCACGCTACGAATTATTTTTGTTTGCGCTATTCGTACTCGCCAGTGGGGTTGTCATCGTACAGGTCGTGGCGAACCCACTCATTTCTTTGCTCGGGCCGGCGAAAACTGCGCATAGCCGACTTACATTTGCACAGGCTTTTAATTCATTGGGAACCACGATCTTTCCTATCGTCGGATCTACTTTAATCTTGGGCAGCCTGACGAACACTAGCGCAGATCAACTCTCAGGCGAAGCGTTGCAGGCTTACCGCGTTGCAGAGGCAAGCGCCATTGTAGTTGGCTACTCCTCCCTAGCTATCATCATCGCTGTGGTAGCGGCGACGGTCTGGTGGTTTCGTGATGCGCTCGCCAAGGAGACTCACGAAGAGAGCTCTCTATTCGGTGGGTTCGATCTGCTGAAACAACCTCGCTTCAGATTTGGCGCCGCTTGTATCTTTTTCTATGTTGGTGCAGAGGTCGCCATAGGCTCATTAATCGTCAATTTCTTATCGCAAGAACAAATCCTAGGGATTGATGAGGCGTCGGCCGGCAAATTGGTCGGTCTCTATTTCGGGGGCGCGATGATTGGTCGATTTGCTGGCTCAGCATTATTGCGTCTCGTCAGCCCTGGAAAACTGCTAGCGGCTGCTGCCTCAGGAGCGATTCTGCTTCTGCTGATCGCTATCCTGACTACCGGAAAAGTGGCGGGATATTCACTGCTCGCCATTGGATTGATGAACTCCATCATGTTCCCAACGATCTTTGCCCTTGCGTGCGAAGGCCTAGGATCTCGGCTCGCCGACGGCTCGGGCATTATCAACGTCGCTATCGTTGGAGGCGCCATAGTGCCGCTGCTGACGGGCGTGCTCGCCGACCTTAGCGACACCTTAGCGATTGCATTTTTTCTGCCGGCGCTTTGCTACGTGATGATTGCCGTGTTTGGTTGGTACGCAAGACGCCCTCGGAGCCTCGTCGGCGAATAACCGCCGAGTAATCGGCGTACGCCACCTTATGTCTCTGGGTGGCAAAACTATTAACCGATAGAGCGGCCCGTCAGAACCGCATTCTGGCGAGTGAAGCAAAGGGCGTCAGGCACCATGTGGGATACCACTCTGTCTTCTCCGTAAGACTGGGCCCGCTTGGATTCGAACCAAGGACCAAGGGATTATGAGAAGTCTTAACCGATCGAGATAGCTGCTTTTCTGCGGGTTTTTGCGCTGCTGCGCCCGGTGTGCAAGCAAGTGTGTAAGCGCGTTTACGTGCTCCTTGTACAAAAGTGCACGATTTTCTGCGCTGTAAGCGGGCAGCTAAACTTTACCAACCAAACCTCACCAACCTTCCTAATACGCACAAACACAAGCGCCAAACCAAAACCTTGTCGACTCACCACGCCTGTCTAACAGCTTGGACTTTAGATTTTAATAATTAGAAATTCAGATCCAGAAAACGAAAGCCCCGCCGAAGCGGGGCCTTCACAAGTCTTGCCTCCACGGGGCTTAAATTCCCGAACGCTTTACCTTTGACTGACCAAAGATTGTCTGAGTTTTAATTAGTTCGCCACTCTTCGCATTGCTCAACGTTACTAGCGCCTCGAACTGACTTTGAACGAATTCGGTGCTTACGATGTAGTAATTCGTGCCCTTCTCATCAATTCCACCGACCTTGATCAGTAATAAGCAGCGGACCTCAGCGTCTTTGACATCATCGACAGGCCGTCCACCACCTACAAAAATCTTGTTCGCCAAATACGCTTTGTAAAATGGAGTGTTTTCCGAATCACCAAGATACGTGACTTCGGTAAACACTCGCTTGCCGTTTAAGGCGGAAATATCGAGGTTCGCAAACGCATTGTCCATCGCTTGGGTGATGGCGATTTGTCCGATACGTGATCCAACGTTAGTGTCTAAACCGATTTGTGTTCGCGTACTTGAACATGCGACAAGCACAAATGTGAGAATTACACTGACAATCGAAAATTGAATTCTTGTTTTCATTTTATCTCCGTCATTTGTTTTAAAGGCAGGTGCAGTAGCTTCTGGCGGCTGCTCTGTTCATGGACTGATTACAGATTTAAGCCTCGTAATCCTAGCAAAATCGTAGCGCCTCGCGGACACGAACTCCTGAATCAGTCTACAACCTGATAGTACGCAGTGGTACACGATGACGAGTCGCAAAGTGTTCGATAACTAATAAAATCAATGCTTCCTTTGCGATTGATGTTGACTGGCCAGAGGCCGCTGGCGTTGCGATCCACTGCAGGAAAAGCGTTGTATTCTTGTATCCGAAATGCGCCTGCTCCGTTGTTTATAAGGATATACGTCTGACTTACCGAGTCGATGATGTCCAGATCCCCATCACCATCATAATCTCGCGCGAAGAGCTGCCCCTCGCCGTTCCAAAGAGGAGTGCCAGTGCCGTTTTCGTAGCGTGCAACATCAGGATGAACTTGCTTCGTGACGTCAGTGAATGTGCCGTCTTTCTGATTTCGAAAGAACTGGATCGCTCGTCCGTCGTAGTAGGGCTTCTGCTTAGTTGACGCCACTACAATATCCGTCCATCCGTCCTTGTCGAAATCCAGGGGGATCATGTCATTCGCATTGCCGTTGGTGCCGTACCAACTAGCGGGTAGCGGCATCGGCTTGCGTGTCGTCCAGTTGTTTTGTCCATCGTTGAGATAGACCACGCCAAGGGAAGCGGCCGGAAATCCCCATTGTTCGGCGACGCTCGGATTGAACCACCCCACGGCGATATCACCGAAGCCGTCGCCATTGAAATCGGCGATCGCTGTCGTTGTTACCCAGAGACTCTCAGGCTGTCCCGGCCACAGGATTCCACGCTTGGGCGTCGTGTAGGACATGTAGTCGACGAGTCGCGGGTGATCAGCTCCGACGCCTAAAATCGGCATATTTTGGTTAAGCGTGAACTTGCCTTTCCCGTCATTGATTAACACTGACCAGGGAACTGTAGCGACGCATTCAGCGCATCCAGATATAGCGCTGCCATCACCCCACAAGCCCTTTTCCGCCCTGTGTATAGACGGGATAAAGATATCGAGATCTCCGTCTCCATCGAGGTCACCAGCAATCTGGTCATGTGCGAACAAGGGCCCCATCTGCGGACTTCTAAAGTAGTCCGGGATATGAGTAAGGGTTCTGTTATGCAGCCTCCCTCCTTCGCTCAAGTGCAAGACCATGCCGGCGAAGATGTCATCCATGCCGTCGCCGTTGAAGTCGGCGACAAGAATGTGGCGAGGGATACCCGCTGTGTAGCCGCACTCACTCGATTTGGATTTGGTCGTTGGATCTTTGGGAAACTCACCGCCTTGATGTAGGCACGCCTTTCCGGTTGCAAATATCTGCTCATTGGACAGCTTGTAATGGCCATTACCGTCATTAATAAAGGCATGCACTAAATCATCGGGCGCCGGCTCTCGTGTTCCGTGAAGCCATTCAAACAAGTAGAAGTCCTCTACTCCATCGCGATTGATGTCACTCGGCAAAATTTGATAAGCACGATGATTCCAAGGTCCGGGAGCAGCGTACTCCTCTGCGCAATCTTCGCGTGGGCAGCCAGGATTTAACCCCTCTGTCACCACTTCAAAGAAGGCGAAGTCCTCAACTCGGTACAGCGAGGTCTTCGGAAAGTTGTTTGACGGCTGATATGCGCCAACCCGATAGCGAACCGTGAGGGGACCGCTCGGTAATGTGTAGGCGTAGGAGAAGGGAGTGAAAGGGACCCGATTATCAACGCTAGTTACGGTCGGTGGAGCCACGGTGGCGGGCTGACTGGCGTTATTTGCGCCACCGCCGCCGCCACAAGAGGACAGAAGCCATATCCCGCAAAGACTCGCTATTCGTAGACTGTTCAAGGCCGACCTTCCCAGTTTTGCCACCGTCAAACTATACCCGACACCATCAGCTTATAAGCAATTGTCAGCCTGTAACGGTTAGTTGAATCGGCGGTGCTTAGTTCTACGCGTATGACCAAAACCGCCAGCGCTAACGCCAGCGGATCAGTGCCGAGAAATCGGCTCCCGCCAAGATCGCTGGAAGACTGGATCCGCTTGGATTCGAACCTAGGACCAAGGGAGTATGAGAAAACAGGACTAACGCAATCCCATTGGCCATCAATCACTTACGTATCCCAAATTTCCGTGTGTAAGAGAATGTTTATGTAACTATCGTGTTTTTGACATGGTTTTCAGGGGATTTTGACACTCTTCACCTATACGTCGAATAGCACCCCCCTACTTCAAGGTAACAGATATCGTTTTTCTTTTTTCAAAAGATAACCCGTAAAAATGCACAAATTACATGGCGTCTTACGAGATTTTTCAACATAAGACATCTCTACGCGCTGATGTTATTTTTTCCGACGCGCCACCAGCGTCGATGCCAAACAAAGCGATCCCTTCTCAGTGGAGCCAAGCTCAAATCAACAGTTCCCATCGCTTTTTTGCGAAACGCGACCGTCAGGCTATGTGCATTAACTGCGGCGACATAACGAATTTCGACGCCGGCCACAACTTCTCCCAGCAGGTCCTTTTTTTCATCTAAAGTCAGCGTGTTATACCGTCCTAGCCGAGCTGCCGTGGTCTCAAACCACTGTTTGAATTCCAGAAGCTCAGTGGATTTGAGTAATCGTTTCTGGAGTTCTTCAAGGCGGCGACACACCCAAAGGTATCGCTCAGCGACTTCATTTGGTCGCACTACCGGGCTACGCCGTCGCTTAGTCCCAACCCAGTATCGATGGTCTAAGTTTTTCGATGCAAGCGCCTCTCGCTCAGCTTCCAAGGATGCGACCTGATCATTCAGGCTTGCGAAATATCGATCATCAATCAAGAGATTTTCACCATCAGAAATCTCGGACTCCAGTGAGCGCAGATGCGGCCGCGACGATGCGAAGGCTTGCTGGATCGCTAGGAGTACCGCCTCATCAATATGTGAGGCAGGTGTTGCACGATCAAATCCGCAACTCTTTTTCCTCACACGATGAAATAGTGACTTCCCATGTTTCGACCAAAGGCGGTCACGAAAGGCGCAGTGATAGAACCGAGTGTCAGTAATCTCGGATATGCGCACACTAATGCCTCGTCCACAATGCCCGCAGTAAGCCAAGTCACAGAGCAGAGCGGACTTCTTTCGGACCTGGCCAAGAACGCTTCTTTGTAGTTTCTCATCTAGCTCTCTCTGCGCTCTATCCCATAACTCAGGCTCGATAATGACTGGGCTCTGGAGGCTCATGACGGCGCCGCTACGTGAATCAGTCAGTGTGGAGATCCCCTTGTACCGAGGATTTCTTAAGATGATCACCAGGGATCGCATACTGAAATGCTTGGCGTGACGTGGTTTTACTTTGTGCTTGTCTAAATGCCGCTTGATGGCAGAGATTGGAAGACCTTCCGCACGAGCGCGAAATATGTACCGAATCCATCGAGCCTCTCCGGTATGGATTTGTAACTTCTTATTTAGGACGTGATATCCAAAGGGCGACTTACCACCGAACCACAGACCATCGCGTGCTCGCGCGAATCGCCCCGTCAGCGCTCGATCCATACGGGCGGAGTTTTCGAATTCCGCCATCGCGTCCAAGATCTGCGTGAGAAATCGATCCGTTGAGTTTCCAAGATCGAATTCGCCGTCCTTGGTATACAGACGGACACCGCGCTTGTTACAAACGTATCGAAACGCAGAGGCAACGCCATCGCTGCGCGACAGCCGCGATTGGTCGTAGACGTAAAGATGTTTAACCAGCCCGTCCTGAATGGCTTTGTATAGCGCGGCAAGTCGAGGACGATGAGAGACATCCTCGTGACTCGAGCTTTTGCCACCCTCGTCCCATACGTGGGAAAAGAATCCGAGTGCTTGAGCTCGCTTCTGTCCCAGCTCAAGTTGGGTGGCGAGTGAGGTGCCTTCATCGCGCTGTACCGCCGTGCTGACCCGAATGTAAATGTGCAGCGTGTTTTCGGGTGATTGGGTCGGTTGTTCAAGTAACTGCATGGCAAGTCTTCCCCGCAAAGTGGATGGCAATGGGTTAGCGGCGTCAGTTTGCCGACGGGGACCGCAGGAATCCGAGATGCCGGCGTGGCTGTTAGCGACGCCAAGGGCTCCCTTCGAATTTTATAAGCTATTGATATAATTCAGTTTTTAGGCGTTTTTGTCTGATGATCTCGAATCGGCGTCAGCTGCGACTGTCGGCAGGTCGACTGGTACTGATATTGCATTCGGTTAGTTATCTACTGGAGGCGATATGACGGGACTTCGAGTTTTTATCGGTTGGGATAGTCGGGAAGAGATCGCTTATGAGGTTTGCCGACAATCACTCGAAGCGAATTCGTCGATCCCCCTTGAGATCATCCCGATCAAGCAAGCGGATCTTCGTCGACGCAGCCTCTACACGCGTGCGGAGGATGCTCTTTCCTCCACTGAGTTCAGCTTCACGCGCTTTCTGACACCGCACCTTGCCGGTTACCAAGGCTGGGCTGTTTTCGTCGACTGCGACTTTCTCTTCAGACGAGATATCGCTGGCCTACTCGACTATCGCGACCCGAGCAAAGCACTGTATTGCGTCAAGCATGACTACCGCCCGAAAGAATCCACCAAGATGGATGGGCAGCCGCAGACACAGTACGCCCGTAAGAACTGGTCGAGCTTCATGCTGATCAACTGCGCTCACGAACAGGCCAAGCAACTGACACCTGCGGTGGTTAGCTCTGAAACAGGTCTATTCCTCCATCGCTTCCAATGGCTGACGGACGATGTCATCGGTTCATTGCCAGTGACTTGGAACTATCTCGAAGGCTGGCATACCAAGGATGACTGCGAGGACCCGATCGCCGTTCACTACACACGCGGCGGCCCATGGTTCGATAACTGGCGTCACGTCGAATACGGAAATGAATGGTCAGCGGCAGCCGAGCGCTACCGTCAAACGATCAATTTAGACAATGAGCACACGCTCTTCGCTCATACAAACGGATCCGTTGCATCTCCAAAGACCTCGCACGCGTAGCATTCGGGCTTCTCTATCGCGACTTACCGCTTTAGGGACAAAGGATCCATAATGGATTAAATGTCGTTTAAACGACGTAGCTCTGTTGCTGGGTCAGGCTACTTGATCCGCTTCGTATCCTCGGTCAACGATCCTAGAGAGGATTGATGCCGAGGTGACTGCGATGAAGACCACTGTGCTTAGACGCTCCGAGCTCTACCGCCAGGTCTGGGAGCGTACATTGACCGCGCTCGGGGCGGAGATGGGAATCTCCAACAACGGCCTTAAAAAGATCTGCACCCGCCACGATATTCCCCGCCCTCCGCCGGGATTCTTCCTGATGAAGCCTGATAAACAGGCGCAGTATTCAAGACCGCTAACCAACTCCGATCACGATCCGGAGATTCAAATAACAGGTCAGCAGCCTGATACTGGAGATCAACTGGAGATCGCGCAGCTGTTCGTCCCCAGTACCGCCAGTACCACGGTCACGGCCGCTATCCATGCGTATGTTAAATACTTAGAAAAGAAGGGCTTTGTCGACGAACGCGGAATTCTTACGGCGCCGAGAAGAACAAACGAAACTCCGATTCGAGTCTCACAGTCCAAACTCCAATGGAGCGCTAATCGCTTCATCTCCATTCTTTCCATCCTCGAAGCCAATGGAATTTGTCTTGAGTTTCGAGAGGATAGAGATAGCGACTCAACGTGTCCGCTCCAAACTATCTATACACGCTACGAACGAGCATCCTGCTCGCTCCGTATAGAGGAAACCGCAAGTCGTCGACCTCGCCCCTTCACCGCCTCTGAATTAAAAGAGAAGGCTGCGGCAGATAAACGAGGCGAACGATTTTATCGATACAAGGAATGGCTATGCACGCCAAACGGGAGACCGCAGCTTATTTACGGATACTCCAGTCGCAAGGCACTCGCAAATGATCCACTTGCTGCTGCGCAATCCATACTCAAATGGCTACGCGCAGCTAATAAGGCGAGTATTGAACGTGAAATTGCGTGGCGTAACGAAAAAGCCGTTCGACTGTGGGAGCTTCGCCCTCGCCGACACGCTCTTTGGATTAATCGGCAGCGTAAACTGATTCAAGTTGAAGCTTCACTATGGGCGCAAGCTCAACGGCTACGTCGATACGTTCAGGCCGTACAAGCGACTGAAAGTTCGAGGGACATTTCGGAGTGGGTACGAATGGCAAATGCACTCATCGATCGTACGGACCCTCTTACCACCGGTGCTTTTGCGGCTCGCGCCCCACTTCCTACACGCGCAGAGCTTAAAAATATTTATCGCGATGAGGAATTCAGTTTCGATGACGAGTACTGAGTCATCAATAACTTCCTAAATCTATGCCCCGCTCTACCCCTCGCCTACTCGCTACGCGTACCAGTAAGTCACTGATCGATACGCTGGAGACCTTGTATTTGGTTACAGGTACGAACAAGCGGTATCGGATTTACACGACGACGGACGAAAGCTTAATTGAAGGTGATTGGGATCTTGATCCGATCGAGTTTGATACCGTCGATGATGAGCAGCTAAAGACATACCTCATCGAGTCTTTCTGGCTACTTCAGATTAGTCAGAAGGAACTACAGAAGGCCTGCGAACTCTACGATCAAGGGACAGCCCAAACACAAGTGGGTGCGGTTAACGATCAAGCGGCGATCGATCTTGGTTCGCTCGGCATTCTATTGATTGAGATGTTCAATCGGATCCAGACCATTGATCCGCGCGATGCGCACTCGATCGAAGTGCTGAACTACATCGATACCAATCTGAGTAAACTCGAATCACTCCCCGCGTTACCACAATCGGTGAGGAATTCAATCCATGGGTGCAGACTGACTTATGACGAAATCAGACGAGAGTTTACGCTACTAAATCGATAGTCGAGCGTCCAATACGGTGAGCTTATGTCGTAACATAAAATTTTTAGCCGACCTTGTATATGACACAGGATAGTCGCTAAATATCTTAATACATCGACAGATTTGACTTAATTAGGCGCGCAATTCTTGATTTTTGAACGGTTAAAAAACACTAAGCTATTAACCTCATTAATAGCTCAACATACTTAACTCTAAAATCCACGCATAAACCAACTAAATGCTACTTTTAGTCGGATCTTGGTCATTGACTGTCGCCTCCGACGCGACGTGGAGCACTCGCATCCCGACCGTAACGCAATACTGGCGCAACGACGGTAATCGATACCCGTCTATTCAATGCATTGTTGGGATCATTCGGTAATGCGGGTCGGCTATCGCCATATCCAACTACCTCAGAGATTCGCCCTGGCTCGATTCCGCGCATTAGTAACTCTCGCCGCGCAGAATTAGCTCTTTCCGTCGAAAGCTCCCAGTTCCCATACGCCATATCACCGCCCGCATATTTGGTTCCATCGGTATACCCTTCAATGCGTAGCTTATGTTCGCCAGAGCACCGTTTGATGGCAGATGCGATGGTATCGAAGTGCCGCTTACCAAATTCGGAAATAACGGCTTGACCACTCTGGAACATCGCCGAAGTCGAATCGACTAACGTGAAACGCACGCCATCCACGGTATAGTCGCTGAGTACCTGAATGGGCTCCTTGCCACGCACAGTGGCTAAATCAGAATCCACCTGCGCGCGAACTAACTCAGCAATATTGTTTGTACAGACTCGGTCTAACTTCTTTTCCTTGGAAATGAGATTCACCACAAGAATCCAGGAGACGATGAAGAACGCTAACAATACGGTAACAAAGTCGGCGTAGACCAGCTTCCATCGGCCTGTGTGGGGCTGATCGCTCGGTTTATTTAAACGAGATCGTCGAGGAAAGACGACCTCACTGGTTCCTGCCTTTCCACTAACCATTACCGATCTCGGAAGGATTGCCCGGATGTTGCCATCACACTCTGTTCAAGCTCATCCATCGTGGGACGTTGATCTGAAAACAGCACCTTACGGCCGTATTCCACAGCAACGATGGGTGCGAATCCCGTGTAGTAAGCGATCAGAATCTCTTTTACTGACTCAAATGGGCGAAGCTCAGCGTCTGCCAATTGCTTTAATGTATTCGCGACGGGCCCTACTACAGCATAGGACAAGAACACACCGAGCAATGTACCAACTAGTGCCGCGGCCATACCAATGCCGATATCCGATGCCTCTGTTACATCTTGCAGCTCAGAGAGCGTGTGGATAACGCCGGTAATCGCCGCAACTATGCCAAACGCAGGCAATGAGTCAGCAACCGATAGCAACGAATTTGACGGCTCTCTCGCTTCCTGGTCGAGGACCTCAATTTCCTGGGACATGACCGCTTCAATGTGACTTGGATTAGGTTTACCGCTCACTACTAATCGCAAGTAGTCTCGTAAAAAAATCTTTAGACGCTTATTCTTGAGAACCGCCGGGTATTTTGCGAACAGAGCGCTGTTGTCCGGGTCTTCAACATCAGCCTCAACAGTCAGCTTACCGTCACGCTGAATGCGCTGTAAAACTTCAAACATTAAAGACAAAAGCTGGGCGTTCGCTTTCTTATTCACACTAGCTGGAATAAAAACGCGCCCAATTGCGATCACGATATTCTTGAGATTTCGCCCTTTGTTGCCCGCCACTAACGCACCTAACGCGGCCCCGAGAATGATTAAGTACTCTGCGGGAACCCATAATTGGGACAGTTTGCCGCCTAGGAACAGAAACCCGTAGAGACAGGAGGCGATAGCAATTATCCAACCAATAGGAATATTCATAGTTTTTGAAAAAGATTGTTGATTTCGAGACGCGCCATGATGGACTGCGCTGCCTGTAGCAACGCGTTACTTTTTACAAGCTTAGAGGTGCTCTCTGCCAAATCGGCGTCAAGCAGGTTGCTACGCTCAACCTCGATGTTTGCTTTTTGCACATCGCTAATTTCAATCGAGGCTTCGAGCTCGTTTTGCTGAACACCCACTTTTACCTGAGCCTCGTTCACCTGTCCGGCAATCTCGCCTAACGCTGTTATCGTGGGCACCGACGGCCCATTTCCGGCGCGCACATCTGCGACAGCGGCTTGCAGGCCAGCATACAAGTCGACAAAGCCAACGCTCGCTGCGCTCGTTGGCGTCTTTCGCCCGGCGACCTCGGCTAGAGAGATTCCAGTTCGAATGCTGATATTAGGTGCTGACGGAACCAACCCGATCGCCGCGGGCTCCACCTGATCGAAGACATAGTGACCGTTAGCATCTTGCGCCGTTAAAAGCTGACCGATACGACTTTCGATCTGCTCAAGCTCTAGGGCAATCGTCTCGCGCTGGCTGGGATTGATATCGCTACCCGCTTGTACCAGCAGTTGCCGAAAGCGGGTAATGCCATCAGAGACTGCTTTTAATTGAGCGTCAGCAGCGGTTAGCTTCGCGTTAGTGAAATCTTGATTGATCTTGAACATTTCATACTGAGACCGATCGAGAATCACCTGAACACCGAGTCCCGCAGCAAGCGGACTCTCGGAGGCTTTTGAGTATTTTTCACCAGAGGCAATTTGGCGCTGAGCTTTGATAGTCTCGGCGGTCTGCTTCTGCACCGATTGCAGTCCGGAGTCAAAAATTTGCTTTGTACTGATACGCATTTGGCATTACTCGGGGATGTCAGGTCAGCATACTGAACAGCGTGTCGAAAATCTGTCTGGAGACCTGCAATACCTTACTCGAGGCGTTGTAAATCTGTTGATACTTGATAAGGTTAGCGGCTTCTTCATCTAAGCTGACGCCTGATAGAGACTCCTTTTGCGCAGTCAGACTGCTGAGTAACGCCTCATTCGCAGCGCTCTCTCGAGTCCACCCAGCGAGAGTTGACGAAGTAGAGGATACGTAGGTCGCAAGTGCGCCCGAGAATCCAGTGCGCAAACCCTCCAATGACTTTGCGGCAGTTGCATCGAAGGAGATTTGGTTAGCGCTACCGAAATACGCCTTCGCATATAATGATCTGGCATCGACCAGATCGCTGAGCTTCGTTGCGAGCGCGACATCGTAATTCGCGCTTTTTGGGTGCGTCCGAGACAAAAGCTCATCGAACGTGTACTCGCTGCCATCGGCTTTGAGAAAAATGTCGTTAAGCGAGCTCGGCGAGTCGTTAGCGGAGCCATCGAGCGCCGATCTCAACTCGAATAGTGGGCTGGTCGCCGCACCGTCGACTCCCTTGGTTTTATTGACATCGAACAGGAGCTTCCCGGCCAACAGATCGAGCATCCGCTCGTTTTCGGGCAAAAACTCCGCGAGGACCGAGAGGTATCCGCCAGCGACCCCGCTGTTCAAAAACTGCGGAGGCGTCAAGTTAGATCCAACGGCGACGGGGCGATTATCGACCGACTGGATGCTGCGTGGCAGCACTAAGGGCGTCAAAATCGGGTTGCGATTTTTGTCGGTTGCGATCTGAAGACGCAGATCGGTGGGCTCTACTCCGCCAGGGATCGGCTTAAGCCCCTCGCGCGTAGTAAAGGAGTTGGCATTCGCCTCGTCGACCAGGATCATGCCACCGAGCGAAAACACCGCGGTACCGGTCGGTGTGATCCGGGTTGTGCCGCCCACCAATTCTTGCAATCGCGACGTCAGCCGATCACGCTCATCGAGAATCTCCGGGGTTGGTGTGACACCGGGCGCTGAGCTACCACGAATTCGGACGTTGATTTCGGCAAGCTGGGGAGCGAGTGTGTTGGCTTCGTTTAGCGCGTCGGCAAGCCCCTGAGTCGCATTCTTTCGGACTCGATCGAGTTCGCCGGCGAGCTGTCGTATTCCATCGGCTAGTTGTCGCGCGGAACCGAGCAAAGCCTGCTTGAAAGACACGTTAGACGGCTCGTTTGCCAACGAACCTGCAGCGTTGAAAAAATTACCGAGTGGCGGCGCGAGCGACGTTGCCGGATCCGTCAGTATCGAATCAAGTACGGATAGCGTATCAAGAACCGTTTTAGATCGCGCACTGTTCGATTGTTGCGCCAACAGCTGCGACTGCAAGTGAGAGTCGAAAAAGCGACTGAACCCCTCGACGGCGAATGAGGTCCCCGTCAAATCGATATTGTTCGGGCTTAAACCGTAGGTGCGTACGGATGGAGCGCGGCGGACATAGCCGTCAACATTTGCTCCGGCAATATTCTCGGACGTGGCCAGCATACCGGCTTGCGCCGTACGTATACCGGCTAACGCTGAGTCGAAAATCGCCGGAGTGGCCAAACTAATCTCCTAAATTCGCGCTCCGATAGTCGAAGCAAGATGCGAACTAATGTTTACGGTTAATTACGGCTTATCGCTTAGCTGCTTGGCCTGATCGATTTGCCGAATTAATTGTTCCGCCATGGCTTGACCGAAGCCGAAGCCTCCACTTGCGCTGACGATTTTCGCGAACTGGTCATCGCCCAGCGCGAGATACGCACTGCTTGTATCTTCACGATAGGGATTGATCGAGCTATCCCGCATTCGCTGCAACATCTGCCGAATCAGGATCGATTCAAATTCCTGCGATGCGCTGCGGATTTCTGCTTGTTCACGCAAGGCCGCGGCACGATCAACTGTGATATCCGAGCTGGCTGTAGCGGAGCTCAAAGACCGCATTACGGATACGGGAGACACTTAGATTACCTCAAGCTCGGCATTCAGAGCGCCCGCTGCTTTGATCGCTTGGAGAATCGCCATCAAGTCTTTCGGACTCTGTCCAAGCTGATTCAGTGCACGCACCACCTCTTCGAGGCCGGCAGTTTCACCGACACCGACGATCTTCCCTTTCGGGCCAGCATCGACTTCGAGTCGATTCGCCAATGCCAACGTGGCTCCGACACCACCCCACGGAGTTGCGTACGCACCCACTTCTGTTCGCATACCCGTCACGCGCACGGTCAATGCACCATGTGTGACCGCGAATGGTTTCAGCGATACCGACTGATTGACCACGACGGATCCGGTGCGCGAATTGATGACGACCTTAGCGGGAGGCGAGATCGAGGGGATTTCGCTCTCCATCAGACGCGACATCAAAGTCAGTCGTTCGACCGGATCACCTGGGACACGAACCCGGATCGTACGACCGTCTATCGGTGTAACGGCGGCAGCTCCGGCTACGGAAGACACTACGGAGGTGATTACCTCCGCCTGAGCGTAGTCGAGCGTGTTGAGATTAAGCTCAATAAACGCGGGCAGATTCGCGGACTCTGTGAGGGGCGCGCCCTGCTCTACGTAGGCGCCGCCCGGAATTCGACCAGCGGTCATTGTCGTTCCCTGCTGGTACCACGCGTAGTTGCGATCCGGCATATCCGGTAACACCAGCGAGCCTTGCGCCACCGCGAAGACCTCGCCGTTCGCCGCTTTCAGCGGAGTCATCAAGAGCGTGCCGCCTTTGAGACTACGCGCACTCCCCAAAGATGACACCGTCACATCGAGTTTTTGGCCAGGCCGGGCGAGCGCCGGAAGCTCCGCCGTGACGATCACCGCAGCAACGTTATTAGAGGTTGTCGAAAACCGTGTGTCACCACGATTACCTGCAACCTCGAGTGCGGCCAATAAACCTCGCACGCTATCGTTAGAGTAGGCGCCGTTTTGCGACAGCGTATTCGCATCGCCGGTACCATTGAGACCAACGACGATGCCATAGCCCACGAGGGCATTACCTCTATAGCCGGAGATCGTCGCCATCTCCTTGAGCCGCTGCGCCGCAGCAGCCTCAAAAGACATACCGATCGAAATCAGAATCAGTGCGATCAGATATTTGCTATTGAGGAACTTCATAAACAGTACCTTTCCGTGCAAATCAAGTCGGCGATCTGCGGAGCAATTGACGCGATAGCCAGCCAGGGCGCTTCGTAGAATCGCTCAGGCCTTTACCGCGATATTCGATACGCGCATCCGCAACGTACGACGAGAGAACCGAGTTGTTCTCGATGTCGAGCGGCGAAACCACGCCGCCGAAACGGATGATCTCTTCTTCAGCTCCGACTGCGAGCTGCTTTTCGCCGGCCACACGCAAATTTCCGTTCGCTAACACTTCGACCACAGTGACCGTGATGAGACCATTGAATCGGTTTTCTGCAGACGAGGCGGCTGTTCCTTTGAACTGCGTCGCACCACGAATTGAGCCGTTAGCAATAGCCGACCCGGACTGTGACGGTGCAACAAGCTTCGAACTGCCAGCGAGTTGACGCCGCAAATCCGCACGAATGTCTGCACCTAACGAGTTGTCTGATTTCTTTCCGTAATCCGCCATGCCCGCTTGTGCCGCAGAGGTAGTCTCGCGAAGAATGACAGTCAACGTATCGCCGACTCGCGCGGCACGACGCTCTCCGAACAAGCCGCGATGATCCAAGCGACTCGCAGCCGACAACGGCGTCAAACTTCCGCGGCTGGCAGCGACCGGGCGGTCGACAACCGGCAATGCGGTAGTCGGTGTCGTCACAAGCGGAGCGCGCTCGGCTGAAGTCGTTGCGCAGCCAGTGATGATGATCGCCATCAAGCCAGCGCAGAGCGCTTTCGGCACAGCTAACGAAAAACGACTTACAGACGAGGCTAGACGGTTCATTAGAGCTGACCCAATTTCTGGAGAATTTGGTCTGATGCCGAAACCGAACGGGTAGTCACTTCGTATGCGCGTTGGGCAGCGATCAAAGAGACGAGCTCCTCGGCGACGTTTACGTTCGACTGCTCGGTGTAATACTGAACGACACCCGCACGACCACCCACGTTCGGCTGCCCAATGTTGGCCGCGCCCGATGCGCCCGTCTCGTAGTAGAGACCGCCGCCCGCACTGGCGAGACCGCTCGGATTTGGGAACAGGACGTGCGCGATCGGATTTGGGATCGAGAAAGGCTGCGGCGGCGCAATACCGACCTGACCTGACAGAATTCCATCGGGTCCGATGACGATTTCCGAGGCAAGCGCGGGGAACGTAATTTCGGCGCCGGTGGTATCGAGGATCGCGTTGCCTTCAGAGTCGGTCAGCTTGACGAGACCACCGCCGACATCCGCCGTCTGGAAGTTACCAGCGCGGGTGTAAGCAATATTATCTGCCGGGGTTTTCACCATGAAGTAACCGACGTTCGACAAAGCCACGTCAAGAGCGTTCTGGCTGACATTCATCGCCCCCGGCGTATTGATACGCTGCGACCCGGTGATGCGAGAACCAGCACCGACCTGTAATCCCACGGGTATGACAGTCGAGCCGACCGCTGCTGGTGATCGCAAGGTTTGATAAAGCAGGTCCGAGAATATCGGACGCGCTTTTTTGAATGCGATAGTCTGATTGTTAGCTAAGTTGTTTGTGATGACATCCAGGTTGGTCTGCTGAGCATCCAACCCCGACTTGGCAATCCATAGTGATCTAAGCATCTTCTTTTCCTCGATGATTAATTTCGCTGTAGCGAAATCAACGTGTTGGCCTGACGCGAGTTCTGCTCGGCCGTTTGAATAAGGCGCATATTGAGATCGAACATTCTCGTTTGATTGATGATGTCAACCATCGCTTTGGCGACGTTCACGTTACTCAGCTCAACCGAGCCTTGATCGGCACGAACCCACTCGGCGTGAGAGAGCTCGCCACCCAACCACTCAAAAAATCCGTCTTGTGCCCGCTCTAATTCGAACGGCTCTATGTCGACAAATTTCAGCTGTCCAATTTGCACTGATTCAGGCTGACTTTTCGTCGTAGCCGTGATTACACCCAGTGGATCGATTTTGATATCGACCACATCAGCCGGAAACTCGATATCACCGTCGATCCCTTGAACACGATATCCGTTGGCTGTCACCAAATTTCGATCACGATCAATCAAGAAGTTGCCGGCACGGGTGTAAACCTCATGGCCATCCGGCCGGCGCACTGCAAAGAAACCGGTGTCCTTGATAGCGAGATCAAGCGGATTCCCTGTGACGTTGATTTGACCTTGGTCGAAGTTACTCCCCGGCGTCGTATCCACGACGAAAACTCGAGAGTCGGCGTTAATACCCCTGATCGGTGCTGCACGATACATCGACAACATTTCGCGAAAACCTGGTGTCTGCGCATTCGCCAAGTTGTTCGTCGTATTGGCAAGCTGACCCATCGCATGCTTAGCGCCGGTCATTGCCGTATATACGAATCTGTCCATCATAAATATCGTGCTCGGTTAGTTTAGTGCCGATTAGCCGATCGACTGCAGCAGCGACTGCAGCGTCTGATCCTGAGCTCGCAGCGCTTGCGAGTTCGACGAGTAAGTTCGCTGCAGCACCATCAACTTGACGAGCTCACTCGACAAATCGACAGTCGACGACTCAAGGGCGCCGGCACGAATTTCGCCAAGTCCCGCCGTTCCCGGGCGTCCGAGATAGACGCTATAGGCAGAAAACGCAGCCAACTCACCGCTCGGATCACCGGGGTTCGGCTGACGAACCGGCACGGCATTCCCAGCGTCATCAACCTGAATCAAGCCGTCCTGCTCGGTACCTGAGTACGGGGTCGACACGAACACGTTTTCACCCACCGGCGCCAACATTTCGAAGGCATCAAAGTGCGTGAGAACAATTTGACCGGAGTAACGCAGCGAGCCGTTTCCGTATACGCCCGCGATACGACCGCGATCATCGATCGAGATGTTCGTCAAACGAGAAGCAGCCTCGCCGTCCTGAGCGTTTTTGTTAACGACAAATTCGAGCGCAGACAACGTCGTTTCACTGAGATCGAGACGAATTGAATATGTCTCCTCGTGACCATCGGCGAACGCAAATTTTCCGCTCAATGTAGTGTCGGTGTAGAACGCAGGATTCGCGGACTTCGTATCCGGAATCAAGGAGTCGATGTTGCGCCCATTGACGAAGTCGATGCGAGCAACCGGCTTGTAACCGAGCGCCGAGGTCGTCTGGGCGGTGACGTCACGATTGGTGGTGTAGCCTGCGTCTTTACCGAAGAACTTCTGATCGATCGAGGCGTACACTTCGACCGTCGCCTTGTTGCCCAAGAGCTTGATGGTGTTTTGTTCGTTGAACAGCGCCGGGTTGTTCGACGTACCATTGAGGTCGACCTCAGCCCCATTCGGCGTGACTAAGGTCATCGAGAGTTCCGGACGGAACTCCAATTTACGACCGGCGGTGAACGTGTAGGCGCCCGTATCGAGCGTCAAGGCAGTGCCACTCTGCGTCGTCACGACAGTACCGGTATCAACCCAATCGGTTCCGTTCTGCTCGAATACGCGATAACCGACGAGATCTTTGCCCGCAGCCGGGGCGGCAGCGAGATTCAGCGTCTTGGTGCCAGCCGCCCAAGTGTTAGTCGCAAAGTCCGCTGCAGCGCCGTCCTTAGACTCATATCCGGCGTAGAAAGAAATCGCATCGCCTGCCTTCAGAGTCAGCGAGCCCGAGAACGTCACCGCAGAGCCCGCGGCCGTTGCCACCGACTTACCGGTGTCGACGCCATTGAGGAAAATGCGCATGCCAGTCGAAACGCCGGCGACAGGCGCTTCAAAGTTGACCGTGGTGGTACCGCCAGCTAGCGATGAGCTTTCGACCGCATTGTAGTGCGTTGCCGCGTCGTTAACCCGCAGAACCGACAGCTTATTCAGTTCGACGAATCGTGTGCCGAGCGTGCTTGGCGAAGAGTTGATGCTGGGCTCGTACTTGTAGCCATTCAGGTTCATATCGACCTGGAACTTCTCGGTCGAAGCGTTGCCCTTGAAGTTGCCCGAAACACGACGGTAATAAACCTCCAACGTGTGGGCATTGCCTTCGCTGTCGTAAACCGTCTGTGTCGTCTTGCTGTTGAAGGTCGACTGATCCGGGTCGAACGCAACGTTCAACGTATCAGTGAACGGTGTCGCGCGGCTATCGAGCATGACGCCGAGCTTCGACAACTCGGTTTTCTTTCCAGGAATGACGTTGGGCGGCATTTTCAAGAGGCCGAGGTCACCCTGAATTTCACGCCCTTCGTTGTCGGGCTGGTAGCCGGTGAGGTACATGCCGTTCTCGTTGACTATGTAACCCTTGTTATCGAGACGGAACTGGCCGTTACGGGTGTAGTAAATGGCGTCCGGCTGGGTCAGCGGATCGGTTAGACGGAACATACCGTTTCCGGAGATCGCCAAGTCCAACGGATTCTTCGAGTTAGTGATCGTCCCTTGAATCATAGGGCGACGCACATTGAGCATCTGTGTGCCCATGCCCGTGCGCGAGGCATCACGAGGATTCGTTACCTTGGCAAACTGATCTGCAAAGACATACTCACCCGCCTTGTATCCCACCGTATTGGCATTGGCGATGTTGTTGCTGACGGTATCCAACGCAGCTGCGGTATTTTGGATCCCCGAGACCGAAACCGAGTAGTTAGCCATTTGTTTCTTCCTCTACGCTAAATCGATGATGTTGCAGCTCTTAGATTGCAAGCCACTTGATGATTTGATCGATGCTTACGCTTCGCCCATCGGCAAGCGTCGCCATGATTTCCTCGCCATCGCGACCAATTGCGACGACTGGGGATCCGACAAACGTTTTTGATTGCAGCTCAGCCGGTGCATCGGGAACGGAGAGCTCGATGCGATACATCTCACCGGCAGCAACTTGCTCACCAGAGTCGTTATCGCCAGCCCAAAGAATGTCCGTAATGCCTGCCCCAATCGCCCCTAGGTTCATTTGACGAATCGGCTCATTTGCTGAGTTGTAAATCGTCAGAGTGGCATTCGGCGCAAGCTGGTTAACACCGACCGCAAGACTCACGGGTTCACCAGTGAAGTAAACCTGGTCCGACTGAGTCAGAGCCGACTTGCCGACGCTGCTAGATAAACCGACGAAAGACGCAGAAACCATTTGGTTGAGCATGCTCTCCATGCTTTTGTTCAACCGATTGATGCCATCTACCTGATTCAAGGCAGCCAACTGAGTTGTCATGTTGGCGTTATCGATCGGATTCAATGGGTCTTGATTACGCAACTGCGCTGTCAGAAGACGCAGAAAATTCTGCGATAGATCCGCAGTCGACGTGCCATCCGACGTGGTCGTGGCGCCCGAAAGGGACTTAGGTACGTATGGGGTGATATTGCTCAAATTAGACATGGTTCACCGCTACTTGCCGAGATCGAGGGTTTTCAGAAGCAATTGCCGCGAGATATTCATGACTTCGATGTTGGTCTGATACGCGCGCGATGCCGAAATCATGTCGACGGTTTGCTCCGCTACGTTCACATTCGGCATGGCGACATAGCCCGCCTCATTCGCGAGCGGATGGTTGGGTCGATATTCCAAACGCGCAGGAGCGTCGCTCTCAACGATTCGGGAAACCGAAACACCGACGCCTGCGCTGGCCGTGGGCTTTGCGACCTGAAAGACGGCCTGTCGGGCGCGATACGCCTGGCCATCGGCGGAGACCACGGTTTCGGCATTAGCCAGATTCGACGCAACCAGGTTCAGTCGGACCGACTGTGCGATCAGTCCGGTAGTCCCGATATCAAAGCTGCCAAGCATGCTCATGACGGTTGACCCGTGATGGCGGTCAAGCGCGATTTGATGGTCGATGTCAGGAATGCCAAGGTGCTTTCTAGGTACATGGCGTTTTTAACGAAGTGACTGCGCTCAAGATCGGGGTCGACCGTATTGCCGTCGACCGAGGGCTGCACGGGCACCCGAAAATAGCTCTCGGGTGAGCCCGGATTACCGTCGATCTGGATATGACGCGCGTTGGTCATTGATAGGTAGAGCGACGAGTCACGCTCGAGGCCGGCCAGCCGGCGGGTCAGCGCCTCCTTAAAGTCGATATCTCGCGCTTTGTAATTTGGGGTATCCGCATTAACGAGATTGCTGGCGAGCAATTCGTGACGGTGGCTGCGTAGCTTCAACGCCGCTTCGCCAAACGCCATAGGGTCAAATACTCGTGTTGTCGGATTCATCTTCATTTCGCTCTGTGCGCTCTCGTACACTCAATTAGCAACAGGCGTGCCAACCAAGGAAGAGACGATAACTCCTTGTTTTTTATTGTTTTTATTTCCCCTCTCTCGCAATGAACATGCTCAAGCAGTCGAGCATGGAAAACCTTGCAGAGGCCGCAAAAGCGAGAGAGGAAAAAATTGCCGCATCGAAAATGCACGGCAATTAAGATTCGAAGGTGGCCGAGGACAAATCGAAAGACAGCGACGAGGAGCGAATATTCGAGCCAACTCCGCGCCGCCTCGAAAAGGCGCGCGAAGAGGGCCAATTCCCTCAATCGAGAGATTTAACGGCCCTCATTGCTCTGGCCGCCTTTCTCCTGGTTGGCATGATCGCCAGCTCAAATGTGATCGAAAGCTACCGAGAGCTGGTTATCGACGGCCTGCGTTTTGGCGACACTGCAGACTGGCAGGACGACCTCGGTGCGTGGGCACGCGGTCCTCTCATGACAGCGATTTTCTGGACCTCGGTGTTCATTCTGGTTATTTGGGGCGTGTCGATATTCGCGCCGCTCGCTCTGGTGTCACTTAAACCCGTCTTTGCGTTCAAGTTTCGTACGGACAAATTGAACATCGTCAAAGGCTTTGGCCGATTGTTCTCGGTAGAAACCCTCGTAGAGACTGGGAAAAACTTCCTGAAAATCGTCTTAATTTTTTCGATCGTCGCGCTCTATGTGATTCTAGATTTCGGGCGGCTACTCGCGATGTTCCGCCAAGATCAAGACACTGCTCTTGCAAGCGCAGTCGAAATTCTTGTCATCGGTTTCTCGCTGCTCATCGCGCCGGTCGTTGTAATTGCCATCCTGGACGTACTTATTCAGAGCCAGCAATACAAGAAGAAAACGCGCCTGACAGCCCAAGAATTTAAAGAGGAGTTAAAAGAAACCGAAGGCTCCCCCGATATACGTCAAAGGCGACGACAGCGACAGATGCAGCTGGCGTCGCAACGAATGATGGCAGCACTCGAGAAAGCGGATGTCGTTATTACGAACCCAGACCACTATGCTGTAGCACTGCGCTATGACGAAACGCGTATGCGATCTCCCGTGATCGTAGCCAAAGGCATTGATGAAACCGCTCAGACGATTAAGCGAACAGCTCGTGAACTTGATATTCCTGTCGCCGAGATCCCACCTTTAGCGCGCGTGTTGGCCCAGTCGTTACGAGTTGGCGAGGCAGTCCCGCCATTACTCTTTGAATCGATAGCCGAGGTGCTAGCGTGGGCCTATCGCACTCGCACCAATCCCAGTGAGGATAGCGCGCAACCAGATATCCAGATAGATGAAGAGTTGACGCTCAAGACGCTGAAAACGAAAAGCCTTAATTAAGGCCCCGCGAGCCCCGATCGAATCATTCGAAAAGCCGGCTCGAGCGCGGTTTCGATAGCCGATGGCAACGCGGGCATCACGGCCCAAAAAACGATAAACGCAACCGGAATAAAGATCGCAAAACCCACAGCAAATAAATTCAGCTGCGGGCTGACTCGCACGATGATGGCCTGCGTCGCGTTGATCAACAAATAAACAACTAGCACCGGCAGCGATAAAATCAGGCCCAGCGAAAACGCGCCCGACGCCAACCGGACGACAGACGGCCAGGCCCATTGCTGAGGCCACGAGCCAGGCGGAAACGAAGTGTAGGAAGTCGCCAGTATTTCAAAAAATACGAGGTGCAGATTCAGAGCGAACATCAACGCGATAATTATCAAATTAATTAGCTGTCCTGGCAGACCCGATGCTAGCGAAGGATCTTGATAAAACGTGGCGGCAAAGCTCAGTGAAGTCTGTATACCGATGACCTCGGCCAATATATCGAATGCCGCCATTCCAAGCCTGATAAACCAACCGGCGGCAGCGCCGATAAAAAACTCGACGATAACAACGTAACCCAGAAGCCCTTCGATACGTGCCGGGTCGTAATTCGTCGTATCTACGAGAAGCAATAAAAAATAGCCAATAGCAAGACTAATGACGATTCGTTGCGATATCGGAAACGCTCGGTAGGACCACGGCGGGAACGAAAAAAAACAGCCCAGCACACGGATCGACAACAAGACCCACGCCCCGAAAGTGCCAATTAAAAAATCAGAAGATACCGTGACCAAGATTCAACGGAATACGGTTGGGATAGCGATGATCACACTACGTACGTAATCGACAAACATCGGCAATGTCACAGGGCCAACAAACGCAATAACGAAAGCGACGCCGATGAGCTTTGGCACAAAGGCAACTGCGCTTTCATTAATAGAGGTCGCTGCTTGCAAGATTCCGATGACCAGGCCGATCACCAAAATCACGAGGAGGATCGGACCGCACAAAACAAACGACATCCACAAGGCGCGAATCGAGGCTTCAATGACAACGCTTGAGTCCATTGATGCTTCCTCAGGATGGTGGCGGTGGGAAGCTGGCGATTAGGGACGCACCAAGCAAGGTCCAGCCGTCAGCGAGAACGAAAATGATGAGCTTGACCGGCAACGAGAACATCATGGGCGATACCATGATCATACCGAGCGACGTTAAAACGCTAGCTACAGCCAAGTCGATGGCGATAAACGGCAAGTAAATCAAAAAGCCAATGATGAAACCCGCTTTGATTTCAGACATCGCAAATGCGGGAACCAGCACCTGAAAAGGCACGTTGTCGCGCTCGACAGGTCCAGCGGGGTACAAGTTACTGAACAACCTCAGCTCATCCGTGCCGGTGTTATTCAGCATAAACAACTTCAGCGGCTTCCCTGCGCTTTCGACAGCCTGCTCGAAATTGATCGATCCATTTGCCAGAGGCACATAAGCGGTTCTGTAAATTTCGTCGAAGATCGGACTCATGATGAAAAGCGTTAGGAATAACGCGAGCCCAACTAGAACGATGTTCGGCGGCGCGGTCTGCAGTCCGAGCGCCTGTTTCAGCAACGCAAACACAATTATGATGCGCGTGAAGCTAGTCATCAGTACTAACGCAGCCGGCAGAAAGCTCAGCGCTGTTAGCGTAAGTAGCGTCTGGATGGGGACCGAAAACTCGGTTGTTCCACCTTTAGTAGTAGAACTGATCAACGGTAGCGATTGGGCAATGGCGGCATCAGGCAATGCCCCAATGAGAGCCGCCAAGAACACAACGAGCCAGCCGAACCCGAGATGACATCGACACGCCATATTAGTTTTGCGTAGGCTCGGAATGGGCGATCGGGGATTTGGGCTCTGACAGATCCGCGATGAAATTCACACTTGCTGCGGTATGCCCGAGCACCATTTTTCGCCCTTCTATCTCAGCAACGACGATAGCTTCACGGGGTCCTAGTCGACGCATGCCCAACAGTCGGATATCGACTTTTTGAGCACCCGGCGCACCCTTGCGCTGAAATCGGACGAAAAGAAAGCTAGCGAGAACCACCAACCCTGTTAGGGCAAAAAGCCACATCCAGGAAGAGAGTACGCTGACATCTGCTGCCGGAGCAGATGCCGCCGTTGAAATCGGATCGGCCATTCGCCGAAATATAAATTAGTGGCCGCGTATGCGTCCAGTAATCTAAGGAATACGACGCTCCGCCGGCGAAATAATCCGATCTAGCCTGAGGCCGTAACCGGTATCGGTCACCACCACCTCGCCAGTCGCAATCACGGAGTCATTAACCATGATCCGTAAACTTTGGCCCACTTCTACCTCTGTCTCGACGACCTCGCCTTCCTTCAGAGCCAAGAGACTCTCCGGAGGGATGGAAAATCGTCCGAGCTCAACATGTGCGGTTACCGCCAAGTCGAGCACGGCATCGATATCGATGGCTCGTCCAGACTCATCCTTCATCGGAGCGCTCATTTGAGTCTTCCGTTGTGTCAGGTGTGCCGCCCCGCTCAAGCAGTCGACGAGTGATCCTTACGGCATACTTGCCGTTTCGGACACCATAACTACCTTCGTATCGCTCGCAACCGCCCACACGCACTATTACCGGAGCGCGATCGACATTGATAGGCAAAATCTGACCTATCGATAGGGACATCAGCTGTGAGATGGTGATTGGAAATTTGCATAAGACGACATCGCCCTGGAGCACCGTCTGCGACATCGAATGCCGCTCGACGCAACCGGCATCAACCTGTTTGTCTGACTCAGCCGCATGAAAATATGCGCTTTCTCTGAGGGGGTCGACTCGGAAAAAAAGCGTTGTCAGCGATTCACCCTGACCGATTTTCAACCGATAGGTCGCGTACACCACCACATCACTCAGGCGACAGATAGCGGTGTTACTAATGCGGCGGGCCTCACGTGCAGAGACGATCGGGAGACTGTCATGCCCAAGGAATGTTGTTTGATAACTAGAGTGAAGTATGTCGATCAACCGCTGCCTGATACCGAGCTCCAGCGTTGAGTAGGACTTACCCGACCCACCCCATGCGGAAGATGCATCTCCACCAAAAATATAGTCGACCAAGTTACTGACTGCCGACCTGTCGATGATCCAAGCACACGACCTCGACTCATCTGCACATTGACCAACAGAGATATCCAATAAATCTGGCTGCTTCAGAACGAACTGCTCGAAAACCCGGGCACCCGTATCGACAAGCTCGACATCCGAGCTTGATCTCGATGAAAGCCTTACTAAACCATGCTGGATAGAGCCCGCGAGCTTTAATAGCAACTCGTGGATATGAGTTGACACCGCCGACGCACCACGCAAATCGGTCTGGACAAAGTCTGAAGATCGATCAGACAGGTTTTTCGTGCTTGACTGCATTAGTAATATCAATTCATGCAATGAGATTAATCATGCGCCCGGTGTCGTCACCGACGGGCATACCAGAGCGCTTGGTTACACGCGGTGTCGACTCTGCAGCTATCTCAGAGGATCTCTCCATCATTGCTTGAGAGTCTCGCGCATTTGGCGAATCAAATCCTTTGCCATGATCAAACAGAGATAACGACAAGGTCAAACCCATTTGCTCAAACTGACGTTGAAGCGCTGTTGACCCACTCTCAAGCCGCTCTCGAACCGCTTCGGTAACGCCGTAAACTTCGAGAGTAGCCGTGCCCGAATCCGTTACGACCAGATCAAGCTGCAGAGTTCCCTGCTCAGGCGGCGTCAACGCCATACGCACCGAGCCACCACCCGAGGTCAACAGCTGCTTTACCTCGATGGATACGTTATTCACCAACGAGTTAGCGCTTTTAGACTCCGCTACCGTCGCTGACGATTGCGCTACCGCCACGCTGAATCGGTCCGAAAAACCACCCGTCGATGATAGCCCAGTAGCCGAGCTAGACTCTGTTGCGATGCGACCTAGTGCAGCCTGCTCACCATCAGTCGATTGCACCTCAGTTACTGCCCGACCATCATCACTCTCGAGCGAATCAAGGCGATCACTTTGATCGGCTACAGAACCGACGAAGGCCGATGCCAAGCGATCTAGGGGCACCACGCCAAGTCCACTGCGTACCGTCGAGTCGTCTTTTGTCTGTCGCTCTGGAGAGATATCACCAATTGAGGCTCCCGCCTCACTCACGTCAGACTCGCTTGGCAGTACGGAGCTAGCCCCCAAGGCCGAGTTTGCTGCCGAGTCGAGACGTTGACGCGGAGATCGAGATTCGCCTTTATTTTGCATTGACGCGACGCCTGTTGCCGTCACGATCGAATCCGTTACCTGAGTCAGAGTCTGAGACACAAAGGCGGGACTCAGTGATGGTCCAGACATAACCGAACCACTTGTCATCATCGGACCAGACTTGCTCTCGGCCGCCTTGAGTGCCAACAACTCATCAAGAGCCGTCGCAGCTTGTTCAGCTCGCGACTCAACACTCGATGCCGCCTCCAAATCATCACGGCGTACGCTATCTAACCAGGTTTCGCCCGCGGGCTCTGTCAAAAGCGCTGCGCGACTCGCATCCTTAGGGTTCACTGCCGATAACGCGATACTGGAATTAGAGACGCTTGATGACGTCGTTTCCTCAGTAAGCGGGCGTGCTGTGGCAATCTCCGAGACATCTCTCGATGCCGCAGCAACGGTAAAGCCAGAATCGCCCGAGAGCGTATGACGCGCGACGAACTGCCCAACTTGAGCGATAGATTCGGCCGTATCGGAGGACGGTAGCAACGGATCAGCGACATTCCGAGTAGCAACGCCTGACGGACCGGCTAACACAATCGGCATGACCGGTACCTGATGAGTCACTTCAGATGTCGCCGCACTTTCCATAATGAGCGTGTTTTGCGAGTCCTCGTCTGTAGCGAGTTTGGACTCAGCAACCGCGGCGCTACCGACCGAAGTCATCTCTATCAGTTCATTTTGCGAATCAGCTTGTGGCTCGACCAAGCGCGACGACTGTTCTGCCGACAGCGGCTTTACACGATTAAGCGAATTAGATAACGGCGTAACACTCTCTTGGGTATTTGATTGCTCAGCTAACGACTGATGTGGTGCCAGCACTGCCGGCATATCGCCGAGCACACTGAGCCCATCACCGTTATTGCTAGCACCAAGATCTGGCTTGACACCGACCAGTGCAGACTTCGCAGGCGTTGCGGGCTCACCAGCCGAACTGTCAATCACACTAAGGTTTATCGAATGCTCGACAGCGGGATCGTCTGTGTTCTCACGAGTCGCACCGGACACGAGCGACCATGCAGGCGAGGCAGCAACATCCATCGTCTGCTGGCTACCGTTGAATACGCGCTCTGCGATAGGAAGGTCAGTCGCTGTCCGCATCTCACCTGTGGGAGTCTGAGCACCCAACTGATCTGAGTCGGTCTGGGCCAGCCTTAGCGCCGCATTCACGACCGCTTGCTCAGAAACCACCTCCCCTACAACCACATGGAGAGCATTCGACACAGTCTTGTCCGCAGGTACGACACCCTCTGGGCCTTTCCGTTGCGACTGGGTGTCCGCACGCGCGACGTTAAAGTACCTCGATTCCCACTGACTCAAGACGTCTTGGACGGGCGGAAACAGTGCAGCAGGAGACTCTTCAGAAGCGGTCGTTGCCAGCGACGCTGTGCTGTCATCCACCGACACTAAGAGCGTGGTGGGGTCGCCAGCGTTTGCAAGAATTGCCCGATTGATAGCCTGATTCAGAACCTGTGGCGGCAAAACTTGCAGCACGCCGTCTCCAAGACCGGCCTGCATCGAGGGGTCACGGCCTTGCGATTCTATGACTGGCAACCCAGGCGCCAGAGCCGAATCGGAGGCAGTCACCCGACCGAGCGCAAGGGTCAAATCTTCCGCAAAATCATAGAGATAAAGCGAGTCTACGCCTACAGGCTCGCCAGCCCCTGACGGGGGTGTGGGAGCAGCGATACCGTTTGCTACGGTTGCAAATGACACGGCCATAAAGACGCCTTTGAGTTAATGCTGCACACCATCCATTGCAATCTGGATGCCAGCGCAGCCCCAAATGCGGGCCTTCACTTAACCTGGTCGAGGTACTCCAAGGCATCACGCCGATCTGCGAGTCGTCCTTCAGCACGCTGAGCGTCTTCCAATACCTTCTCGAAGCCACGTAGCTTTTCGGCGGCACGGGACAGAAGCTTCTTTTGTTGCGCTAGGCGCGCGTTGATCGCGCCTGTAGAGGACTTCTGGACATCGACTGTCGCTCTCAAACGGGCGCCGAATGAGTCCAGAGCCTGTAACGAGTCCGATGTCACACCCTTTGAAGCAATCGCATTTCGATTGGAAGAGTAGTCGTGAGCGTACTTCTCTAGCTGCACCACGAACTTTTCGACGTTCTGTAGCTCAAGCTGCAACTTCGCCACTTGCAGGACCAACCGATCCCGCTCGGCCTTACGTACCTTGACGACCTTAGCGAGTTTCTTAGGGTCGACCATCGCCACTCAAAAGTTTTCGTAGCTGAGCCATGCTATCCTGCATAGAGACGTAGTCCGCCGGGCCTTGCTGTAAAAATCGCTCAATCCTAGGCCAAGCTTGTAGCGCCATATCTAACTGCTTATCCATGCCGGGTGTATATGCGCCCATCATGACCATGTCGCGCGACTGCGAGTACTTGCTGATCAAGCTTCGCGTCAATGCAGCCAGCTGTAAATGATCGCTCGGTACGACTTGCGGCATGACGCGAGAGATTGAACGCTCGACATCGATCGCGGGAAAGTGACCGGAATTCGCCAGCGATCGTGATAAAAACAGATGTCCATCCAGAACGCCGCGTGCAGCGTCTGCCACCGGGTCGACCGCATCGTCGGAGTCGAGCAGCACCGTGTAAAAGGCCGTGAGACTACCCTGCTCACTCTCGCCATTGCCCGCTTGTTCAACCAAACTGGTCAGCTTGGCAAATACGCTCGGCGGATATCCTCGGGAGACTGGAGGCTCACCCATACTCATCGATATCTCGCGACACGCGATTGCGTAGCGCGTCAATGAATCGACGATCATCACCACGTTCAATCCCGCATCACGAAAGTAAGCTGCAACCTCTGCTGCATACTCCGCACCTCGCGCACGCGCTAAAGGCGACGTATCAGCTGGCGACGTCACGAGTACAGTTCGCGCACGAGCCTCTACGGTTAGATTGTTTTCATAGAACTCTCGGACTTCTCGACTACGCTCACCCACTAGAGCAACAACGATCACGTCCGCAGCACAGTGGCGCGTCAACATCGAAATCAACACGCTCTTACCGACACCAGAGCCCGCGAATATTCCGAGACGCTGCCCTTTACCAACCGTCAGGAGAGAGTTGACTGCGCGGAGGCCGGTATCCAACGGCTCCTCGATCATGCGACGCCGCAGCGGATTGGGTCTCAGATAGCGGGAGTTAAATTCCTGAGAAGTCGTATTCTGAGAGACACCCTGATCATCGAGGGCGCGACCCAGTCCATCAACAATGCGCCCGAGCAGCGCTCGACCGATAGGGAGCGCGGAGCCTTGCGAAAACTCTCGGTACCGATCACCGTCGGAATACAGGTATGTCGCAGGGATGACCAACGCACCCGGCATCAGACCCCCGACCGGATCGAACGCCATCAAATAAGTGATGTCATCGCGAAACCCAACGCACTCAGCGTCGATCCAGCCCATTCCCTTTGGGCCTTGCACACAACATCGCGCTCCAATCTCTTGGCGGACCCCCTCTACTTCCAAGAGCAGACCCGTGACACGACGTAGCCTTCCCTGCGGGATGCAGGATGGAGTGCTCTGCAGTCGACGCGTCGCCGACTTCAGGGAGTCAATAAAATAAGATTTATCCCACACGGTCTGTTAGTTCGGAGGTCGGCTTGCTCATCAAACCTAGAGCTCTTCGAACTAACGCGTGCCGCGCGCCGGAGCTCACATCGATTCTGACGCCCTTAATTTCGAGAAATGCCTGGCCGGCAGACAATCCTGTATCAGCTGTTAGATGTGGGCGTCCGTCGTTATGACTCGTAGAGCCCAAAACATGCTCCCACGCAGCCATATCTTCGAACGGCACTCGGAGGGCGATGTCGACGCCTGCAACCGGCAGCTCGCCCAACGAATCAACGATCGCTTTTTCAATGGCTTCTCGGTCGACACCAGTTCGGCCAAAGAGGCGAACGCTGGTTTCATACGTCAATTCGACTAAGTCGTCGCGAAGATCGGCGGGCATCGCGTTCAAGACCGCAATGATCTTGGCGAGCTCATCAGCGACATGCTGGATCTTTATTGTCGCATCGGCGAAGCCCACTTGATAGCCATCTTTGTAGCCGGCGCTACGACCCTGCTCGCGCCCCTCGGATTCCCCAATAGAAAGGCCCGCAGCTCGCCCTTTCTCCAAACCTTCTTGATAACCCTTCAGGAACGCCTCTTGCCGAATCGCACTCCACACCGACTCGACGTTAGTGACGGACGGTACGAGCTGCTCACCGCCTTTCTCGTCGCGTACTGAATTCGCAGCGGCACTCGCCTCAGCGCTCAAGGCAGACGATACCGCATCGGGAGATAGGTCGAGACTTGGCGGTCTCCATGAAGATACAGGCATCGACAACTACCTCGCGACACCGTCGGTGCTGCTCGCTACACGATCCAGTGAAATTACTTTCTGCTGCTGAAGTCGACGTGCGATAGAGACTACCTGACGCTGTTCAACTTCGATCTCGCTAACTCGCAAGGGCGGCAGATTGTTCATCTGAAACTGAATCTGCGTTTTCCTTCTCGCTGCCATATTGGCAAAAAACTTGTTCGCCAAGGACTCGACGCTACCCTTGAGCGCCTTGACCAGCGTTTCGTCGGGCGTTTCAGAAACAATTTGTTCCAAATCTTTGTCCGAGACGTGCAAGAGATCGTCAAAATAGAACATTTCGTCACGAATTCGCTTCGCCAACTCTGGGTTTTTTTCCGTGATGGCAGCCGTCGCTTTTTTATCGAACTCAGAACTACCCGCCGCCAACACTTGTATAACGGGATCGAGACCAAAAGTGCCTGCGCCCACCAACGTTTGACCACCCTCGGTGCCGCCCGGTCCCGCAAAATGGGTTTTTACAGTGGTTGCCACCCAAGAGTTCAAATGCTCACTCATTGACTTGTTGAGCTGGCCAAGGCCCGCCAAACGCTGAACAATTTCCACCGTCATGTCGGTATCAAAGCGGTCTAAAAGATCGGCAGCAGCAGTCGGTGGCAGCATGGCAGCCACGATAGCGACGAGTTGAGGGTGCTCTTCTTTTAGGTATGGGAAAAGATCGACAGGCTCTATCGATGACAACAACTCGGCAAACGGTACTCGAGTCAACAAATGCCGACGCAAGCGCCCAAGCTCCGACGCGGAGTCGCCGCCCTCTTGATCGACTTTTTCCATCAGCTTTTCGGCAAACTTACGGGGATCAAAAGCGATCTCACGCATGTTATCAACCGAGTCGATGACTTCGAACAAAACCGAAATCAACACTGCCCGATCTAATGACCGAGTAGAGTTGATCAACGATGACAGTCGCTGAGCCTCTTGTGGCATCAGCTGCTTAATCAAAGGCGCAGCCAAATCCGGCCCGAGCGCCAAACAAACTGCCGCAGCCTTAGCCGGGCGATCGATCTGACCGAACTCGTCAAACCGGATTCCAGCGCGAGCATCTTGCCCCTCCATTCCCATGAGAAAGGCAGCCGAAACCATCTTTTGGTTCAAATCCGACATATTCGATCGCCCCTCTTAACCGGACTTTTTCGTGGCTTGATCGTCGCTGCTCAACCACGCTTGCAGCAATCGCACCAACTCATCCGGTCTGTCAGTGGCCATACTCTGGACCTTGGTCATGAGCTCTTTGAGCCGCTCTTTCTCTTCAGCTTCGGCCTGCGCACGCAGCTCCGCTTCAGACGGTTGAGGAGGCACCTCAGCCGCTTTGGCCTCGTTCGCTTTACGCAGGCGCTCCAGCTCTTCGTTAGCTCGCTGTTGCGACTCAGCAATACGCGCACGCGTCGCAGCAAGCTCAGCTTCTAAGCGGTTTTTTTCCTCAACATTCACGCCATACAGCAACGGCTTAATGATCGCGAAATAGGCGAACAGTACCGCGGCGGCGATGGCGAGATAAGTCAATAAGTCTCGCAGAAGGTCAGGAGTAATCATCGGCGGATCCTCTTGCGCCGGCGGCTCAACCGAGAAAGGAATATTGACGACACTGACACGATCACCGCGCTCAGCTGTGAAGCCGATGGCATCCCGTACGAGTGCCGTAATTTTTTCTAACTCATCTTCGGTGTAGGGAACTTTGGCTGCGCTAGCTCCCTGAACAGCGGCAGTAGTCTTTTGATCGAGAACGACGGCGGCAGAAATGCGGCGTATTTTGCCTTTGCTTTGTTTCAAGCTTTCGATCACCCGATCAACTTCGAAGTTGATGGTGCTCTCGCGACGGAAGCCAGGCTCGTCGCGCTCTTGCGCGTTTACGTCGACATCGCCCGGCGCCTGCAATTCCATCGAAGCAGCTCGCCCCTCGGCGTTGATTTCCTCAACGATCGGAGCCTCCGGCGGCACAGGTGCTTGATTCGTGAGCGCACCGGGCACGCCACCAGGCGCGCGTCGACTACCCTGGGCTTCTATTTCTTGACGGCTACGTATCGATTGTCCCTCTGGTGCGGCGTTTCGCCCAAAGGACTCAGAGGTCGTTTCGCGCTGATCAAAATCGAGCTCGGCGGTCACCTGCGCACGCACGCCCTCTTTGCCAGCAACAGGCTCAAGAATGGCGACAACTCGCTGAACGAGCACTCGCTCAAGATCACGGACGTATTTGAGCTGCGCTCCGTCCAATCCCTCAGGATCGCGCTGTACGGGGGCAAGAATATTTCCCTCCGTATCGACGATGGAAACGTCCTGCAACTTCAGCCGCGGTACTGACGAGCTAACTAAGCGGCCGATCGCGGCGGTTTGTGTCGTATCAAGCAACCGCCCCGGATAAAGAGCGACGACGACTGACGCGCTTGGATTTTCCTGCTCGCGGGCAAACGCCGTCTGCTTCGGAATTGCAAGATGCACTCGCGCCGATTTCACCTGCTCGATCGAGGCGATACTTTTGGCGAGCTCACCCTCCATCGCACGCACGTAATTGACTTGCTCGACAAATTGACTCGTACCAAATTTTTGATTGTCGAGAATTTCGAAACCAGCATCTGCTGATTTAGGAAGACCTTGACCGGCGAGCTTAAGACGCGTCTCGTAAACGGAAGTCTCTGGCACCATGATCGCCGTACCGCCAGCAGCCAGTTGATACGGAATCGACAACTGATCGAGCGCGGCAATGATCGACGCACCGTCTTGATCAGAAAGACCGGTGTACAGAGTGCGATATTTCTCGTTGGACGAAAGCGAGACGACGCTGAATATCGCGACGGCCGCCAACACGACGACGGCGAGCCCCATCATGACTCGTTGGTTAAAGCTCAGGGCCGAATAGCCTTGGCGGAGTCGATCTCCCAACGAACTCGAAGCCGATCGACCTGCCCCTGCGCCCGCGAGCCCCCCAGAGAAGAGGACATCGGCGCCTCCCGCCCCGGAACCAGCGCTTTTATCATCCACCATCGAAGCCCTCCCAGGCTCAGTGCACGGCGGGCGCCTACATGACGCCCAAACCGCGACACAAGTTATGATTGTCACCGATTTAGGTAGATTTCCCAACGTAGACTCTGAAAAGAGTCCGCGCTGAATACCGGCCTGAAATAGCATGCCCTAAATGCATGTTAATAATGAATGTCAATTTTGGCATGTATTTATCGGGGTTCAGAAAACAGCGAATGACAGCCGATTCACCAGCCCCGCCCGAGCCTGATCGGGTAGCCCCGCTGCATGACGCTTTTGCGCTCTTCGTCGAGGCATCGAACTCGTTGGAGAGGCAGTATTCGGAGCTGGCCAAGCAAGTGGGCCTACTCAGCGCCGACCTCGTTCGCGCGAACAGCAGACTCAGCACGGTACTGAACGCTCTGCCGGCCGCCGTCATTGTGGTCGAAGACAGCTTGGTGTCGCACTTCAACAAGGCGGCCGAGCAACTGCTGCCAGCTTTACGCCATGGCGCGCCGTTGTCGTTCCCTGAATCTTGGTTACGCGGTAACAGCGATTCGGAGTTCGTCATCACAACGAACGAGAGCGAGTCGATGGTGCAGGTCATGACTGCGTATGACGGGACGCGCAGCGTCATTCAGATTCAAGACATCACCGAAAATGTCCGCGCGCGCCAAGAGCGCGAGCGACTGGACCGACTGGCCTCTATGGGTCATATGTCGGCAGGCATCGCACATCAATTTCGGACACCGCTAGCGACGGCGATGCTCTACAGCGGCAATCTGCGCAAAGCCGCCTTTGCCAACGAGCAACAAGCTCTGTTTGCCGAAAAACTTCATCGCCAGCTCGAGCGACTCACGAAGCTCTCCGAGGAAATGCTGCAGTTTGTGAATGTTCGCGCAAAGCCTTTCAAGCCTTGCGATCTGGATGACATCATCGAGGCTGCCATCACGGAGATCGATGGCCCTCTGCAAAATACCAACATCGTTTTGAGCAGAAACACCAACGTCGACAAATTTATCGTCAACGCAGATCGCAATGCTTTGGTATCCGCATTGGTTGCCGTCCTAGAAAATGCGATCGAACACAGCCCAGAAGGTGGAGAGATCGCCATCAAAACTGAGCTCTCGCCTCAAGTGTGCAAGCTCGTCATCATCGATTCTGGATCCGGTATACAGCCTGAAATCCTGCATCGACTGTTCGAACCGTTTGCGTCGGGAAAATCGACAGGAACAGGGCTCGGCCTCGCTATCGCAAAAAATACGCTGCGCGCGCATGGCGGAAACATCGAGGCCCGTAATGCATCCGGCGGTGGTGCTGAGTTCACCATCAAGCTACCGGGTAACATACAGCTCGATTAACGAGACTCAATGAACTCCGAAAAAATGACAGATCATCTCTCTGCTCCGATCTTGGTTGTCGAAGACGACGAAGATCTGCGTGACGCCATCGCGGCAACACTGCGCCTACATCAGTTGGACTTCACGATCTGCGAGTCTGCAGAGGCCGGATTGCAGAGACTCGACCCGGCATCGACACATATCCTGATTACAGACTTCAAGTTACCGGGCATGAACGGTCTTGAGCTCATTGAGAAAGTCCGTAGAACAGCACCACACCTTCCGGTTGTCATGATGACCGCCTTCGCGGATACGGCACTCGCCGTACAAGCGCTTCGGGCCGGGGCACGCGACTTTCTGGTCAAGCCGTTCAACCCGGAGCATCTCGTCGAAGTCATTCGACGGTACTCACGGGCAGAGACGACAGAGCCAGTGGCCGATTCGGTTGAGGAGGCAATAATTGCCGTCGATGCTGCAACCGTTGCCGCGTTCGAGCGCTGCAGAAAGCTCGCAACCGTCGATTTGCCTGGGCTCCTGACCGGTGAGTCGGGTGTCGGCAAGGAGATTTTCGCACGTCGCATTCATGAGTCCTCGAGCCGGCAGGCACGGCCTTTCGTCGCAATCAACTGCGCTGCCATCCCCGAGCAATTACTGGAGTCGACCATGTTCGGCTTCGAAAAAGGCTCTTTTACGGGAGCGGTGCGATCTCAGGCCGGCAAATTCGAACTAGCCGATGGTGGCACGCTGTTTCTGGATGAAATTGGCGAAATGCCGCTCGGTTTGCAGGCAAAACTCCTGCGCGTACTGCAGGATAAGTCGGTCGAGCGCCTCGGATCCAACACCGCAGTCCGCTATGACGTGCGAATACTCGCGGCTACTAATAAAAACCTCTCTGAGCTGGCTAAAAATGGGCAGTTTCGCGAGGATCTGCTGTTCCGGCTGGCCGTTTTCGAGATTCGGATACCGCCGTTGCGCAGCCGTCGCCGCGACATCATCCCCTTGGCCGAGGCGATGCTCGTGAGATTCGGCAGAACCATGGGCCGAACGGGGCGCACACTCACGCCGCTTGCACGCGAATTGCTGCTCGATTACCCCTGGCCGGGAAACATACGAGAACTAGAGAATGCCATCCAGCGAGCCCTGCTAATCAACGAGTCGGGCGATATAGAGCCGGAGGATTTCGAGCTCAACGTACCCCCAGGCGCGCCTACAGGCATAGAACTTGCTGATGATAGTCAAGGGGAAGTTCTCGAGGATATGGAAACCGTTGAAAGACGGCACATCCTCAGGGTACTGTCCCATGTGAATGGCAACCGGAAGCAGGCTGCCGAGTTGCTGGGCATCTCGGAACGCGGCTTACGGTACAAATTGAAAAACTACGAAGACTTGGGATTCGTAGCAGCAGAAGGTAGTTAATAGGTCCCCTCATGGCCAACGATGCTTTAGCGTCATTGCAGAGTCAGATGAAAGTGATGGCCGATCTCGCCGCAGGCGGGGTCGCGGGTCCCGCGAGCGCGGGCGCGCCAGAGGGGCCGGACTTTCAAGCTGCGCTCTACAAAGCTGTGACCAAGGTCAATGATGCGCAAAACCTCGCTCAGCAAAACGTGCAAGCGTTTGCTACCGGCGAGAGCGGCATGACGTTGGAAGAAGTGATGGTTTCGTTGCAGAAGGCCAATATTTCTTTTCAGACGATGGTGCAGGTACGCAATCGCCTCGTGGACGCGTACAAGGAAGTCACGAACATTCAGGTTTGATCGTCGCGGCGCGTTAACTCGCCGAGGAAGCGTCGACTCCGTCGCTACCATCTTGCTCATAAGCCCACGCCAGCACTTCGGCGATCGCGCCGTAAAGCTCGGGCGGAACGAGCTGATTGAGTTTTAGCTCCATTAAAAACTCGACGAGAGCCGGATCACTTTTCGTCGGAATCCCAAGTTCCTGCGCTCTCGCCAGAATCAACCCAGCCAAATAGCCGTTGCCCTTCGCGATGACTTTTGGTGCAACTGCGCCCGCGTTATACGTCAGCGCTACGACTTTGCTGAGCGCTGCGGAGTCGCCTGTATTACCCGACATCGACTGCCGCTCCTGACGCATCGGTGACCCGAGAAATCACTCTGGCTCCCGCCCGCTCATGCAGACGCTCGATCAAAGCTTGCCAGCCATGCCACGAGTTAGGTGGGCGAGAAGGGTCGTTGCCAGTCACGATGATTTCGAGCGTATCCCGCCACTGGCGTCCCTCGATTTTCAAACGTCCACGACTTTTCAGTTCCGTCTCGATGGAAATACCGACACCACGCTCCATCGGCTCGCGTTGTTTCTTAGGCTCACGCCAAACGTCATAACGCTGCATCAGCATCGGCGTACCGTCAGCCAATTGCCCTTGCCATATCAACTTACCGTTCAACAGTAACTGCGCGGCCTCGAGCGCATCACTGGAATCGCTTTCGATGCCTTTCATCCATTGCTCGACAAGCTTGCGCGGCACGCCTGAAACAAGCGCGTTTTCCTCCGCAGGCATCTCAGGCATGGCCACAAACGAATCCGCTTCAGTACGCGCCTGTGAACCATCAGAGCTATTTCGTAAACGCTCGCCGGTGACCCATCCGGCGAGATTTCGAGCTGCAAAGAGATTGCTGAGCGCCAGGCCTTGCACCAAAGCGCTCATCAATAAGCGCGCCTCATCGCCTCGTGAAGGCAAAGAGGAACCATTCGGCGCTGTGATCGTGACAGGCCAACTCAAACTACCTGTCGGCTCTTCAATCGGCGCATCGATTTTTACTGCAGGCCATTTGATTGGACCGCTCGACTGCCGACTCAATTGTTTGAGCCACACGCCGAGATCGAGTGCTAGACCACCATCGGTCAGCTTCGCAGGAAATGCACTGGAACCCGCTCCAGCACCCTCGGATCGGCCTGCTCGCTCAAGCGTTTTACTCTCAACTAGTAATCGTCGATCTCGCTCGGCAGTTATGGTCGCTTCACTGAGCTGCAAAGTTGGCGGGACAACGATCGTCGCGAGCCGCGGGTCGGCGCGCGGCAAGGTCGGCATCCCTGTGACCAACTGGATAAGACCATTGATCGCCGCGCCTTCCTTTCTTTGAGCCGGCGCAGCACTCCCGGTGGACTCTGGGATGATCGGCGGAATCTGCATGGGGTTGCCGCCGCAGTGAAAAAACTAACCTGCGCTGCGCAATGCGCGCCAACCGTCCAGCAGTTCTAGAAGTGCCGATCGCACTGCCGTCACACCGGCCGCATCGCGCTTGATTCGGCTGCGCACCAACTCTACCGCAGCCCATTCGTAAAGAGCCCCTAAGTTCTGTGCGACTTCGCCGCCACGACTAAAGTCGAGACAGCTTTGCAATCCGTCGGAGATCAAATTGAGCGCGCTCGTCACCGCCTCTTCAGAGTCTTGCCCTTGCCGAAAATCCTCAGCCGCGCGATCGCAATGATGAATGACACGCTCATAGGTCAAGATGACGAGATCGAGCGGGCTTGCCTGATCGACCGACGCTTCACGCTGACTTTCTTGATAGACGGCAAAAGCGCGTGCATTCATGGTTATTCACCTTGGTTCAAGATGGCGTCTAACGACGTTTTCAACGATTCGCTCGTCGCGCTCAGACGAAACAGCAGCGCATCGAGCGCGGCATACTCCGCCGTGAGCCGCTGCTGCGTGCGTAAAAGCTTTTCTTCAAGCAAAATCTTTTTCGAGTTCAGTTGCGATTGAATGGTTTTTTCCGCAGACACTCGGGAAGAAATAAGCCCGTCGAATCCAGTCATCTCGGCCACTTGTTGCGAGAGATCGCGATTGGCCCCAGAGACGAACCCAATACGAATACCGCCATCGAAAGTGGCCGCTAAGTCAGCCGCAGAGCCAGCCAGAGACGCATCAAAAGTAAGCTCACCGCCATCTCGCAGGCGCAAACCGATACGACTGATATCAGTGCGACCCGAGAGCGACTCGCCCGCGCTGTTCGTCAAAGGCGATAGCAAACTGTCGGTGATCTGGCGCATCGCGGTCAAGACAGAGCTGTCGCTATTAAGAGCGCCTCGCTCGCCTTGATCGATGCTCGACTTCGTCAGCGCCTTGTAGGTACTCAAAAGATCGTTATATGCCTTCGCAAAAGCATCGATACGCTCAGCAGGGCTCGTCCGCTCCTTCGAAACCGATACCGCAACGGGATTAATCGTGACCGCCTTCAGATCGACCGTCAGACCTGGAATAACATCCGCAACTGTGTTTGATCCGCGCGTAAAAGCCACGCCGTCGATCGTAAATGTGGCATCAGCCGCCGTGATTTCCGTCGACACGAGAGCAGTGCCATCCAACGCGCCACCCAATGAAAAAGCACCCTGCATACCTGCTGTCTTGGCCTGTAAACGCAGCACGAACTGATTAGGCGCTTGCTCCAAAATCAGGGCATCAGCCTTGTCCGTTACGGCTTGCGGCGCTGAGTTAGCCAACCAATCAGTCGCCTCAGCACGCGAGGCAAACCCAGCAATACTCGTCACTTGCTTCGTGGCAATCGATTGAACCGCCACTTCGAAGCTAGCGAGTTCCGCCGTAGGAGATGCCGTTACGTCGATCGCACTCGAATTTGATGAGCTTGCTCGAGCTTGCGATTTAACCGCCTGGAGAGAGTCTAATGCATCCCGAAAGGCTGCTAGCTTAGATTCGAACTGACCAAGCGAGCTGATCTTAACGCTGCTAACTGCCAGCTTTGATTCAATTGTCTTGACGGGCCGTCGCTCAATCTCCATGAGCTGCGAGACGATTGAAGCAACATCGAGCCGCGAACCGGTTGGACTGGAATTGACCGAGTTATTGGTGGCCATCTGTCAGATGGTCTTAGGCACGTTGATTAACCATGGTGCTACCTAAAACTTCAAAACTGCGCGCAATACGCAACAGCTCATCGGGCGGCAGCGATCGGATTACCGCGCCAGTTTGAGGGTCGACCAATTGGACAATGATGTATCCAGTTGACTCATCTTTTGTCAACCGAACGCTCCTCTCCATCGAGGAGACAAATCGTTCGATATCCTTCGCTGCCGCCGCCATGGTGTCGCGCAGCTCTTGCGAGAATTTTTGAACCTCACTTGGCTCAGCAGGAACCTTAGCAGCCTGCGCTACCTGCATGGCATCAGGATTGCCCTTTGGCTCGGTAAGCGTCGGCCTGGGAACGTAATTCCCGGGCGAAACCGCTATTAATGGAACCGGTTCCATTTCATCAAACTCCAACACCTTGGCGACGATCCGGCGCCGTCACCAAGGTTATCAGGGAAGAGATTACTTCAACAACGTCAAGATCACATTCGGCATTTGATTCGCTTGCGCCAACATCGCTGTCGCCGCTTGTTGCAGGATCTGGCCCTTGGTTAACGCCGCCGTTTCATTTGCGTAATCGGTATCCATAACGCGGCTGCGAGCAGAGGACAAATTTGAAGAGAGCTCGGTCAAATTAGAGAGCGTGTACTCCATCTGATTCTGGTACGCACCCATAAGTCCGCGCTGGGTAGTCAACGAGCGAACATATGCATCCGCAGACTTCTGTACTTGTTGCCAAGCTTCGGTAATCAGCGGCGGATTTGTTTCGGGATTCGCGGCTGGGTCAAGAGTTAGATTAGAGCTTTCCAAAGCGACACCCAGCGAGGGTTGATTACCAACTCGCGCAGTAATCTTTCCGTCTCCAAAAGCAAGCAACTGATTCGCATTGATAACCGTACCCGCAGTCGCGCCGGCAGACAATGTGTACACTGTCCCGGTCGCGTTACTCGATTTAATTTCCTTTACTGTTAAATTCGTTGTAGTGAGCGCACCGGTAACTTCGTTAATGGCGTAGACTGTTTTTCCGATAATGTTTGTCGGTAGTGCAGACGCCAGCGTTATATCGCCCGTATTGCCAGCGGTCACCGAGGTGAAGTTGGTAGCGCCATTTCTGCCGACGAGCCCGCCTACATCAATAAACGCATCCGAGTCGAGTGATACACGATCCGTCGATGTGTTGCTAATCTGCATCGAGTACAGAGTCGCCTTGCGTGTCGCGCTGGCATCGTACGAAAGAAGTTTGTTCGAAGAGAAACTTGTGCGGTCAC
>JACCED011161570.1_pt1 | contig 55457 bp, 42 predicted proteins | sample 7455021 | NCBI WGS metagenome assembly JACCED01 (sample SAMN15323456, study PRJNA562643) | freshwater metagenome | isolation source: river surface water | place: USA:Blue River Watershed | collected 2017-08-19
ACTGCTTTATGTAATGATTTATTAAGATCACGTAAATCATTATAACTATCTCCTAAATATTTTCTAATAGCAAATTGATATATTGTATTTTCACTATAATGTATATAATTAGAATCAATACTTAATTTAGTACCTTCTGGTTTATATGGAAGTATTGCTAATTTAATAAGAGTAGTTAGTGGATCTAATCTTGAATTTTCCTTTGGTGAAGGATTTATTATTCTGTATAATAAATTAGCCATATGATATGTTGTTTTAACAGAAACGCTATTTAACATATTTAATGTTATTTCTACTTATAAAGTTTTTTAGAAAAAATTTTATTTTTGATTTTATAAAAAATGAAATAAAATGAAAATAACAACAGATTAAATTAAATTAATGTAATAATTTATTAATTTATTAATTTATTAATTTATTAAAATATGTCAAAAAATAATGACAATACTAATATGAAAGATTATGATTTAAATGTATCTAGAATAGCTTTTTTAGAAAAAAGATTAATCGATTGTGAAGCTAGTTTAAATGTTTATCGTGATATTTTTAAATCATTACTTCAATTACCTCAAAATAAAGACGAATTAAAAAGATTTGTCATTGATACAATCGTTGAAAGAGAAAAAAGTTATTTTGATACAAATAAACTTCCTAAAGATATTAGGGACCTTGTTGAAATGGGTATTATTTTAACAGGACCACCTGGTAAAGAAGGACCAATTGGAAAAGAAGGACCTCAGGGAAAACCAGGTGTTCAAGGTTTACCTGGACCAACTGGTAAAGAAGGACCTCCTGGTAAAAATGGAATTGATGGAAGAGATGGTATTAATGGTATTGATGGAAAAGATGGTATAAATGGTGATAAAGGTCCCGCAGGGAATGAAGGTCCGACTGGACCTAGAGGAAAAAAAGGACCTTCTGGTGATTTTAATCTTAATATTGAATTAATTAAACCAGAAATAGAAAAAATTGTTAAATCTATTTTAATTGAAAAATTTAGTATGGAAATGTTATTAAGAAGCTAAAAATTAAGAAGCTAAAAATTAAGAAATTGAAAAATAAATCAAAAAAGCATTTAACAAAAAATAGATTATTTTATTTAGAGAATTTAATAAATGTCGCCTAAAATAAAACCTAAAAATACTAATTATAATTCTTCTGATTCCGATACAGAAATTGATTCACTTTCAAGCATTTCTTCTGAATCTGATACAGATTCTGATTCTGATTCTGATTCTGAAGATTTAGTTGTTAAATATCAATTAAATAATACTAATAATAATACTAATAATACTAATAATACTAATAATACTAATAATACTAATAATACTAATACTAATACTAATAATAATATACAAATGCCATTTTTGAAAAATAATACTTATATGGGTACTAGTACTAATAATGATAAATATTATAATTTTAAAAATAATTATGATTCGGATGAAGAAATAAATGAGAAAGATAGATGTGTAGACAATAATCAAACCAATAATACATTAAATAAATATGGTTTATCAGAAGATTTTGATACGATGTTAAAATCAGCATTTAAATATGTTTATCAAGCTGCGATTACTTTAGAAAAAAAAATATCAAGTGATTTGTTTCATTTTATTGTAAATAATCATCTTTTGGATAAATTTAACACTTCATCACTTAATTTATATGCCCCTTTAGAAAATGTTACATTATTAGGTTCAAAAACAGATTGGTCTGTTATATGTAGTAGAAGTGATTTAACATCTAGTTTTATTAAAAAATATGCTACTAAATTTGATATTAGAAATTTACAATCTCAATATTATTTTCAATATGATATTATGTATGAAAATTTAAAAACTAGTAATTGTCATTTTGATCATTTAGATATGATTCGAAAAATAGTTAGATCAAATAAATATACATATGAAGAATTATTAAACCTAACTAAGATTGTATTAAATAAAAAACAATCTGGATATGTTAATGAGGATAATATTAAAGAAATCTATGAATATTATGTTAAAAATTATTATAAAACAACATCTAGTGATAATCTTTTTAAATTACAAAAATTTATAAATATTATTAATCACAAAATTGATATCAAAAAATTTTTTTCTAAATATATGACCAATTATTTATTTCATAAGTTATCAATTTATGAATGGAATTATTTGATAGAAGATAATTTAATTAAATATTATACTGGTAATTTTAAAATTTCAAAAGAGTTATTTGAATTATTTTATAATAATAGAAACAAGTTAATTACATCTGATGTTAATCCTTTAATAATGAAATATTATAATATAAATCAATTGGAAGAACTTATTAAATGTAGTATTAATTCCGGGATAGATCATGATATTGTATGGAATTATGTTTCTTATATGGTATTAGATCTAAATACACCTCATTGGTTTTGGAAAAAATATGAAGATAGTATTTTTTGGTCATACGCAACTGAAAAAATAATAAATGAATTAGATGAGGATGATCCTATAATGACTCAAGTTTTTATTCAATGGATTAAAGATAATGAAAATATGATTGAATCTGAATTTTTAGTAGATATTCCATATAATTTAATTATACCAGAAATAATGATTGCTTACTTTATAAATTCAAAAATAATTAATTTATCTAATATACTTAAATTCCAAAGATGTTCTATTGATTTATTAAATTATTTAGTTGAAAATGTAATAATGAATTCAAATATCACAGTTGAAAAAGAAAAACAGATTTTTGATAATATTAGCTCTTTCCAGATTATGAATCCAGAATTTATTGAAAAATACGATAGTATGCTTAATTGGAATTTATTGAAATTTAATCAAACATGGACTTTATTTCCACATAACTCATTTCATAAATTACCAGTAATGGATTCAAGTAATATATTTATGTGGGGAAGTATTGATGATAAAATTTATGAATTAGTAAAAAAAGGATTTACTGTCAAAAAAGAAGGTGAATATATAATTTTTAATAATTTAGAAGTATCAAAATTAACAACCACTCATGTTAATATTTTGATGGGTTATCATCATAAAGATATAGATGATTATTATGATGATCTGATACAAAAAAATTATAATACTTTATATTATCAAAATCAATATAGAGCGAAAAATTTTAATTCAGCATGGAAAACCCGTAATCCTGATTTTCATTCATGTATTATTGATAAAAAAAATTATAATAGAGTTGTTTTTTGTTTTAATCCTGATTTAATGGATAATAATTCTTATTTATATGGACATTTTAGTCAAAATTATAATACAAAACAAATATCATATATACCTATGACTTTTTGTTATAATAATTATGTTTTTTCTAGCTCAGCTAAAATTCATTATAAAAATTTATTAATTTTTAATACTACTAACAATAATCGCACAAAAAATTTTGGTCTATATTTTCCATTAGATGAATATATAGAAAAGATTAAATTATAAATTTTTATTTTTTTATTATTTTCCTTATTTTCTTTTCAATATTTTCTTATAAAAATATAAATAATAAAATAAAAAATCAAAAATGAAATTAATGAATACTTTATGTATACTTTTATTAACAATAGTTGTAATAAGTGTTTTAATTTATTTAGGTAATAAAATAAAAATAACCGAAAATGCTTATTTCTTTAACACCAATTCATCAAAACCTCCTTCACCAAAAGAAGAATTAATACAATTTTTTGCTACAAACTGGGCTAAATTAGCACCATACATTATTAGAAAAGATTGTGATGATGAAAATATTCCTCAAGAAATAATCAATGAATTTAAAGTTAGATTTGGTCATTATTTTAAAAATAAAAATGAAGATAATGATCCTATGTTACAACACTATAGTAATAACACATATGAAAGAACTTTTAAAATGGAATTTTCTGAAATGTGTAAAACATTAAAAGCAATGGGTGATTTTATTACAAATTATCCATCTAGAGATCAAGCAGTTAGTCTGAAGGATTTAGGTAAAGAAATCGAACGTTTACATACTGAACATTTCCCACAAGCTGTTTTTATCTCTGTAATTTTAGAAAGAATGCTTGAGGTGTGTAATAAATTTCCAGAATACAATGTTGATCAAATTGTTAATACACATGATTTATTAACAATGACAATTATATTCTATTTAGTTATGCCATCAAAATATTGGTAAAAATATATTTTTTTATTTTAATTTTTAATTTATTTATATTTTAATTTTGAAATAAAAATCAAAAAAGTATTTGTATAAAATAAAGAGCATTCAATAATAAAAATAAAATAAATATGATATCATTGACTAAGAAAAACATTTATATTTGTAAAATAAGCATTATATTAATTTTACTTATGGTAATAATATATTTGGTCTATAAAAATTACAATTATCATACAAATCAAAATAAATTAGAATCATTTATTGATTTAACCCCTAATCCAACACCTACTATAGTTTCTGAATTTGTTAAACACCCTCCCCAAAACACACCTAGTGTAGATACCAAAAAAGACTTAATCAAAATTGATGATGATAATATTACAGGGTTAGATAGATTATCAGATTCACATGTTTCTATTAATGATATAAATGTTGATAATGAATATGATGTAAAAAATACTATAAATCCAATGATGACATCGACAATGACAACTTTACCACCAGTTGTATTTAATGACAATCAAGTTACACCTTCTCCATCTATAAATCCTTTAGGTAGAACGATAGAAACAGCTTTATTACCATCAGGGACACCTATACCAACTTTAAATTCAAATGGTATACCAACATCAGTTCCAACAAATAATTTTAGCATGCCATTTGATACAAGTAAAATAACATCTAATTATTCTGGAATGGATCTTAATCAAGGTCCCTTTTTTGGAGTCACCCAACAAAATTTTAACCTAAATTCCTCTGGGGACCTCTAATACTTTTTTCTAAAAAGTTTAATCAAAAAATACTTTTTTAGAAAAAATATAAAAATATAAAAATACAAAAAAATACAAAATATCTATTTAATTTTTTACATTTTTCTAATTACAGGATTAACCAGACAATATGGTGGTCCTATTTTATCTACTACAGAATAGTTTCGATATTCTGACTTATGATAATGATAAGTCTTAATGATATAAGGTTCATTAAAAAGAACAAATCCAAAATCATGAAATACAGAAGCTATAGCATTATCACACCCTGCTTTACCTAATAAAAAATTAGCCCTTCTTAATCTAAAATCATTTTGTAAATATTTACTATGAAATATCCAAGTATCTTGAGAGTCATTTCTAGGTCCAAATATTTTACAATTTTCTAAATTATTTTCATCTCTATATTCAAATCTCAACAAAGCATAAACAGATTTTTGATCCTGTAGTGATGTTTTTTCTAAATTTAATAAAGTATTATCAAAAAATATATCGCTATTTGCGATTATAATATATCCATTTAATCTTAATCCTAAAACTAAACCAAAAGCATGCATGTATGTCATTCTAGATCCATTGTCAAAAATAATTTGTTTAATAGACTTTAATTCATCATCTTCTAGCCCTAACTCTTCTTTTGTATATTTTTTTTCATTTATTAAATAAATCATATTAAATATTCCTAATTTCAAGTTTCTTTTCAGACAAGATTTAATTTCATGATTTCTTTGGGTGTCTGATGATATATAAAATTGTGTTATCAGAAAAATATTATCAGCTGGAGAATCTATTTTGATATTTTTAATATTATCAATATTTTTTGATAAAATAGCTTTCATTTTTAACTTTAGTTCTAATACTTTTATTCGTTATTTTAACTTATATTCAATTGTAATATATCTTTTATTTTTTAGTTATTTTTTTAGTATTTATTTTAGTATTTGTTTTAGTTATTTTTTTAGTATCTGTTTTATGTTTAGCTTCTTTGACTTGTAAAGATAATCCGATTGATACTTTTTTTGATTTAGTTGATTTGAAAAATGGATGGGCTAAACATTCTCCAATAGACCATCTTTCCCAAAAAAAGGGGTGAATCATTTTACTTATTAAATCATATACTAATGGATCTTGAACATTTACAACATACATTAATTCCGCAAATACTACACCTAATGAAAATACATCCCATTTGTAAATATTAGTTTTTTTACCAATGAATTCATCCACTAAATTTTTATTTTCATATAATTCATGAATTTTCTTAAAAACGGTTAATATATCATTTTTATTTCCGTATTCTAACTCATTTGAAACATATAGATTTTTACTTGTTCCTGTATGATATGTAATACCAAATCTATTAAAATTTAATCCGTTAATGTAAAATTTGCGATTATGTTTAAAAACATCTACTACATTATTTAATATTTTCTTTTTACTAAATTCATATTTACTATTATAAATCATATACAAATACTCATATAAAATTAATACTTCCAATGGTTTATATAAATCAGTTCCATGTGATGAAAACTTAAATAATTCATAATTTGACTTATTATTACCTACTACATATGATAACCCAAAATCAATGTAAGTCATATTAGCTTTATTACGAGTTTTATTGTAATTTATCATCGTATTCATAGTTTTAATATCACAATGTAATATATTATTATTTTTTAACATTTGTAACCCTTTACAAAAATGATGAATTATATTTTTATAATTATCCGCCATATAATTTAGCAGATCATCATCCTTACTTTCTAAAGCATCTTCTAAGTTTATTCCTGCATATTTTGATATTAAATTTAAATATTTTTCATCCATATAAATATTACATTTATTTATTTTTTTTGATTTACTGCTATCATACCCACTATCTTTATCATCATCTTTGGAATAACTATCACTAAACATATTTGAACTTGAAGATAATTTATAAGGTTTTGTTTTACTATATTTTAAGTCACCATTATTCTGTTTGTATAAAAAACATCCATTAATTATTGGTGAAAGATATCTTTGTGTTGGATCAGCTTTTAATAATTTATCTCCCAAATGAATTTCATTCCATACCTCTTCATCATCTTTATCATATTCAACTATTTTAGAAATATAATTTGTATCTATTGAATAGGGTGTTTTATTGAAAGTTTTTTTACATCTTAATGGGGGAGAAATGACACATCCAAACCCACCTTCACCTAGTATTTTACCACCTTTTTGTTTTTTATTTTCTGTTTTTATTTCTTTTTTATTTTTTAAATTTAATAATTCTAGATATCTATTTCTATAAGATGACATATTAAACTTATTATAGATTTTGATAAACTTAATATATAAAAAGATATATTTTACAATTTAAGGTAAAAAATAAAAATAATAAAATGTTTTAATGTTATTGAGGTAGTGATGAAAATTTTGAATAATCTGGTTACAGCCAATATAATCAAAAATCATATTGATATTTATTTCATCCATTGATGTTATTTTTTTCGTTTTATAATTTAAAATGAAAACTAATTATAACCAAAAAAAATTTTCTTTAAAAAGAAAAAAATCTAAAAAAACCAATATTAACAAAAAATCTAAAAAAGTTGGTTTAACTAAAAAAACAAAAGGTGGATTTTTTAAAAGGCCTGATCGGATGGGTCATAACTACCAACAACAACTTGAGCGAAACGATTTATTAAGTGATAATAGATCAGAAATGTGTGCTGTGTGTTATACTGATTATATTGAAAATCCAGACAGTAATCCTCCTTATCAATTTATTAATCATCACGCAGAATCTAATACTAATAATGTACATGAAGAAGGAGACACAATAAAATTAACAAAATTAAGTCCATGTGATCATGTTTTCCATTATAGTTGTTTTAATGGATATAAAAAAAGTAAATTAGAAGAAAGCATTAGAATGAGTTTTATGGGTATAACTCAAATTGTATTAAATGAAATATTATCAAAACAACATATCATCGTTGGTAGAACTCTTTACTCATTAGGTATAGATATAAATGTCTCCGGTATACCGAAGAAAGGTAACTATGAAACTAGAGATATCGGGTGTCCTATATGTAGAGTATATATTGAGAATGAATTAAATATTGAATTTTCCCCTCAGTCATTTCCAAATGATAGACTAGTGTGGACCTTCCCCGAAATTGATTTTAATATATATAATAAATTTAATAGAAGTTCACCGTATGGATTTAATATTCCTTTGTATCCAGGTATGATTAGTAATAATATTACGACATTAATATTAAATAATTATAATCATCAATTCTACCCAGGTACTTTTCCAGAAAGTCTTAAAAGCTTAGAATTAAGACACTACAATAATGAATTAGTTCCTGGCGTTTTTCCAGAAAGACTCCAAAATTTAACATTATCATCATATAACTATAAAAAATTAGTTCCTGGTATTTTCCCTGAATCAATAATTTGGTTAGATTTAACATCATATAACCATGAATTAGATCCTAATATTTTTCCAAAACGTATGGTAGTATTAAATTTAAATTCATATAACCATAAAAAATTAGTTCCTGGGGTTTTTCCACACAGTCTAGAATCATTAAATTTAGACTTATATAATCATCGATTAGATGAAGGAGTTCTTCCAGAAAATTTGAAAACTTTATCTTTAAATTCATATAATCATCAATTAGATCTAAGAGTTTTTCCAAATGAGCTAAGAGACTTACGTTTACTTTCATATGAATATGAATTACAAAGTGATGGTATTCCGATTTTACCAAACAAAATAACAGACTTACATTTATCAAATTATTATAATGATTTAGTTAAATTTAGGAGATTATTAAATCCTACTTCTTTCGGACATTTAGTACTAAAAACATTTGGGATAGGTAGAATTAAATTATTCAAAAAAAAATATGAGGAGAATTTAATACTAACAATGCTAGATAGATTAAAAAATCCAACCCTAACCCTAGAAAACAACAACAATGAATGAGAACTATCACATTAATAATTTAATTCCACTAAATTTTTCAATAATTTATTTACATTTGATTTTGTAATTGATTTAAATTGCGTAATTGATTTAGTTTTACATCCAGATTTAGATAAACATTCCGATTTGATAGTATGTGTTTTACTTTTACTAAATTTATCAGTATATAAATCATGTAACACAGTAAATTTTCTTTTATATTTTAAAAATACTGGTAATTTAGCTAATTGTTGTATAGTGATTCTTTTTTCAAAATTAGTATCAAGCATTTTAAATATAATGTTATTCATTTCATTATCATGAATATCACATTTAATTATTATTTTCGCCATTGTAATACCTAAAGAATAAATATCCCAACCTTTTAATATATTTGGTAACATTTTTTCTAATTTATCATTTTTATATAAATTTAATATATGTTTGAATACATTCTCATATTTATTTGGATTTAAATAATATATATTTTCTTTTTGATTTAAATCCGTTTTTTCATTCTTATTTCTAAAAAAATTATTTCGAATTCCTTCATAATGATAATAATCTCTATTTTTTTGATATATTTTATTTGTATTTAACAACATCAAATCTAAATAATTATTAGTTTCATTAGGATGTTTTTTTATTAATTTTGATATTATTCTAACAGCAAAAATTTCCATCGGAGTATAATAATGAGTTCCATTAGAAAATAATTCAATAATATCATTCATTATATATTTTCTTCTATTTAAAAATAATGATAATCCAAAATCAATGAATCTAAACTTGGTATCAATTAAAGGACGATTTTCATATTCTTTATGTGTATCTTTAATTTCAATAATATCATTTAAATATTCAAAACTTACTACAATATTTGATGGTTTTATATCTCGATGAATTACATTATTTGTATGTAATAAATATAAACCATAAATCATATAAGAAAATATATATTTATAATTTTTTTTTACAAATTTTATCCTTGAATGTTCTTTATCTAAATTTAAAATATTATTTAGATTATCTCCTCCATTAATACCAAATAAATTAATATAGTCTTTTTCCATACTTAAAATACATTTATTTTTATTTTCTTTAATTATTTTTGTAGGCAATGACCCTTTAAATGATGAACTTTCTTCATCATCAATACTATCTGATAATTCTGTAGAATCTGGTGATGAAGAGACGTATCTTCCATTTTGTTTTAAATAAATGATATCTATATGTTTTTGTGGTGTAAAATAACATGAATTAATAAATGGGACCAGAAAATTCTGTTCTTCATCTATACTCAATATTTTTTTACCAATATTTAATTCAGAAAAAGAAACTTCACCATATTTTGTATCAATAATTTTACTAATAAATGAATCATCTATTGAAAAATTAGACTTTCTTAAATATGGATTTTTTAAACATTTAACAGGGGGGGTTATTACACACCCATAACTACCCTGACCCAATTTTGCCCCACCGATTTTTTTTATCGATTTTTTACTTTTTATTTCCCTATTTTTAAGTTTACTTCTTTTCATTTAATATATCTTCTTTCCTAATTATGTATTTTACTCTTAATTATTGGATAGAAAAAATATTATTTTATACTTTTTTATTTATTTTTTGTTTCATTTTTCTTTTTAAGTTTTCAGTATTATTTATTTTTTAAGCGTAAAAATAGATTTAATATTAGATTTAATAATATTAAACTTAAATATTAAATATTAAATATTTATATCAGAAAACACATGTCTATTCCAATTTACTGGATTTCTTATAAAGATGAAGGAGACATTAGTCGTCATTCTAGATTAATTAAAAAAGTAACTAGAATGGGAAAGAGTTTATCAAATAAACAACATATTATTAAAGTATCAAATTTAAACCAAAAAGAAGGGCATATTAAAACTATTCAAGAAGCTATTAAAAATAATGAAAAACAAATTATTGTGATTGAAGATAAAACAAGTATTGTTAATATTAATTGTTTCAAGGAATTAATAAAAAATGAGTGGCAATATGATTTACCTATATTACATTTAGGAGGTTATATGGAAGAAAAAATTTATAATAATATTGAAAAAAATAATATTGGTAATGAATGGGTTTTAGGTAAAACTAGAAGCTGTTTTGCGTATTGGTTAAATTTAGAAAAATATAATAAAACTATTATTTCTAAATGGTTTGATTCTGATGTTCCGATATCTGATTTTGGTGATATTATTTACAAAGATACATTTGCTATCCATTCCCCTGTATTAATTACTCCATATGGATATAATTTAGATACTGGTTTAATGAATAATACTTTAAAAGACATTTCAATTGTACAATTTAATGAAAATGAAACCGATTTAACTTTAAGATTTAAAAATATTTCTGATGATAAACTACCTAGAATAACATTGCTAACAATTATTACTGACCAACGCTTATGGTGGCCTTTTATTAGATTGAACTTAGATAATATTAATTATCCTAGCAAAAAAATGAAATGGATTATTGTTGATATGATTAATAAAAATTATGATATGATTGAAGATTTATTACCTAGAAAGAGAGGTCAACCGGGTGGATGGGAATTAGAATACCTTCAAAAAGAATGGGAAGGATTATCTTTTAATCAAATAATTAATAACCTAGAACAAGAAAATAAATTAGCAGGGGATTTTGTTGTAGAATTTGACCCTCAAGTTTATTATCCAGCTTTTTCTGTATTATCTAGAGTTAAAACTTTACTTAAGTATCCATCAATGAAATTTGCTGGATGTAATCAAATACAATTATATGACATCCCACATGATAATTCTATTTTAATTAATCAAAAAGATCAAAAAGATCAAAAAGATCAAAAAAATTGTATTGATTTCTTTGTAGGTTCAAGAATAATTAAACGAGGTGAACCTATTAGTTTATATAATCTAGAAAATAGTATTAGAATCCCTTCTCAATTTGTTTCTTATTTAATTAATTTACCTATTAGACATTTGGATAAATATAATTTTCAAAATTATAAAAATAATAATTATGATAAAATCGATAAATTTCCTGATTTTTTGGAAAGTGAAGATTTTTTTGCCGATATTGTCATGATAATTGATAATATGAAACAAAAATATCAAAAAGTCAAAGGATTATAGATAAGTTTATTTTTTATTTTTATTTTTAAATTATGGTTTTTTTTATAAGGAAAAAAATCTTTGATAAATAATAAGTAAAATACATAAATATTAATATATTTAATAGAATGGTTAATACTAAAAAGAAACCTATTTTATCATTGGTAACAAATAAAAAAAAAACTATTACCAGAGGGACAAATGGTAAAAGACCCGCTACTTTAACACCTAAATCAAAAATAAAAAAACATAAACATCAACATCAATACCAACATAACGAAAATAAAAAATCACATAAAAAACTCCTTGATAAAGATCAATTTGAAATGTATGGAGGGGAAGATGCTAAATATACATCTGAATCAGGTCATATCATGAGAACAGTTTATAAAAGTAATATGTGGAATATATTCATTGAATTAAGAAGTTATTTTAAGACGAAATCACCTCATTTTTTTAAGAAACATTTTTCAGCACAATGGGAACAATTAAATAATATGGGTTTGATGGGATATTTTTCAGATGAACGTAAAATGATCCTTAAAAATTTATATGTCCAACAAAAAGTTATTTATTTCATTAATTATGTATATCATCGACAAAGAATTATTCGTAAATTAATTGCTAAAATAGAAGAAAAATTAACGCTTAGGGCCAGACTTATATTTAATACTGTTGTAACTTCAGATGATTTATTAACTAGCAAGAATTTTGTTTCAAGAATTATTGAAACACGTGGCGATATTAAAGGTGGTTTTTTAAAATCTGAACTAGAATATCCTTATGAGTATGAATCGAAAAATACAAAAGATTATTCTTCTTTTGTCAGATCATATGAAGAACAAGAAGGTGGTGCTACAAAAGATTTAGCAACCATTGAACATCCATCATTTTTTGCTCGATCTGTTGCTATTGTTGGACCAAGCCATCATGATTTTGCTGGATTTTCAAAAGATCAAAAATGGTATCAAGTTTTAGCGAATGTATTTAAAAAACCAGTTTCATGGTCAATATCTTTATATTTTAAATTCAAAAGATTTAAATATTCGAAGGGTAAATATATTAGAAGAGAACTTGATTATTTATACAAAAAAATAGCTAAATATCAATATGCTATTAGAAAGGAAATTGAACCATTGTTAAAAGGCCAAAGAACATTACATATTTTATATAATCAAGCTAGTAAGATGAATACACAAACAGCATATGCTACTTTTTCAGGTGAATTTTATTCAAGTCAAGAAGCAAGAGCACGAAGTTTAGGTAAAGATGCTATAAGTAAATTAAAAAAGAGTCAAAAATATGTTGGTATATATGATGCTGTTAAAAGTTGTTGGAAATTAATTGTAGCTGATTATAATGAAATTCTAGAAATGTATAAAAACCCTATAGATGGGTTTTGGATACAGGATGAATATGGTAGAATTGTTTCTAGATTCCATAAAGACGATAAAAGTGTTTTTGGGGAAGCCTTTACAGAAATTATCAAAGGAGAAGGATGGTTTTTAGATTCTGAAAGATCTAAACAATATCGTTCTCAAATTGTTGATAATATATTAGGTCAATTATATTTAAGAGTTGCCAATAAAGGATTTCCATTAGAAATACCTCAACCTAACCCAACCTATTTTGAAATGAGAATAATTGCTCAAGAAAGATTATGTTATTCAAGAGTTTTAGTTCAAGCTTATATTTGGAATATTTTAGCTAAAACACAAGGCTTCTCTATAGATGTTGATAATATGTTAAGTAATCTAAATAATAAATCAGTCAAAATAAACATTGGTGAATATGAAAGTCTTAAAACAAGTATAATTGATAAAATGATTTTAATAGATAAAACTTTAAAATTTAATGACTATACATCATCTAATAAGCAATTAAACTATGTAGGGTTTGAAAATTCGGATGAAGGTTTAAATGGATATATGGCATGTACTTCATTATTCGGTATATATGATGTAATTTCGGATGATCAAGGATTACTAAAACTTGGTATACCTAAACATCCATTATTAAAAAAATATGAGAATGATATTTATGAAAAATTTAAAAGTAAAATTAGTCAAAAGATTGGTGCAACATCTATTACACCTTCAGTTAAAACAGGAGGGGCTCCAAAAGAAAACACTGTACCAAAAAAACCAATTGTATTTGTAGCACCATCAAAAGTTGATACATCTAAAATACCAAATGTTAATAAAATTAAACTAGTAAGAGAATCTACTGTTCAAAATAATGAAAAAAATAAAATGGGATGGTTTGATATCTGGAAAAATCATTTTAACGAAAATTATCAAGTTTTTAGTAAATTAGTTATGACTAATAATTTTGTCCAAGAATTAGATAAACAAAGCATTATAAAAGAAGTAAAGGAAAATAAAGGACAAGATGTTTATTATTTATACTATCGTGATGAAATTAACAAGATTTTAGTTAATGCTTTTACAGCTTGTGGAATGCTTGATATATTATATAGAACATTCATTACACATATGGAAAATAAAATAGAACTAAAAAGCGATGATGATTTGAATAATTTTAAATTATCAGATAAACTGGATTTTGTATATGAATATAGTCAAAAAATGTTTTCATATCCATTTATGGTTGATAAAAATAAACAAATTGATATTTCAGATACTGCATTTAAACTAAAAATATATATAACTAAAAAAATTATAGAATATTTATTTACTGTATACGATGTTGCAAAACCTATTGATGATTTATCATTAGTTATTAATCGTAATGGAAATTTATTATCAAACATTGATATAATTTTAAATTTTCAAAAAAATGCTGAAAATGTTTTTCCATATGATTTTGATGAAACTGCCAACAAAATTAAAGTAATAATTGATAGTCTTATTAAAAATAATATTTTTAATGGGGATATTTTAGAAGATAAATCACAAGAAGGTACAAATTTAATAAAACTTAGTGGAGATGAAAACTTATCTGGAGATGAAAACTTATCTGGAGAAGCGTATGAAGCCTCTGAAAAACTTTCATCTAATGATAATAATTCTTATAAACCATTACCAGCTATTTCTTATGATTTATCAAAAAAAGTTATTCAAGGAAAAAATAATGCTAAGAATATATTGAGCTTTAATCATTTCCTTAATGTATTTTATAATCCAAATGATAGATCTTCATTAGAATTAGATCTAAAAATATTCAATAATGATAAAAATAAATTAAATTTATTTTATAAATATCTTAATCCATGTAGGCAATTTATTATTAAAAATAATATTAAAAATTTAACAAATAGTAAATATATTAATGTTATAAAGAATTTATCTGATGACATTAAATTAAATCCATATGAAAAATTATCAGATTTAAAAGATCAAGAAAATATTAATATTGGGTTATATAATAGATTAAACCAATCAAACCCTTTTTCTTTTAGTGAAGATGCCTATAATTTTTTCATTAATTATCAAGCAGATCCTCAATGGATTGATATACAAAGCCAATTATTAAATCATTATTTATATTCGTGTCAAATTGAAAAAATAATAGATAAATTACTAACAATGTTAAGCAATAAATCGGATCTTACTGGACCAAGCTTTAAATTCAGAAGATTGATGCATTCTATAATTGATACAGTCTACAAAGAAAAAATACTTAAAAATACGGCTAGTCAAATAAAAGAAGATATTGTAAACTATTTAGAATCTTATTTATTATCAAATGATAAGAAAGTAGGACTTGCTTACAGTTCAGATGATTTAGTTAATTTATTTAAAATTGGATTATCCAATTTTGAATTAAAAAAAGAAAGAACATTCGATCAATTAATTGATACATTTATATTAACAAAACATATACCAATAATTGAAAATTTTCACAATACATTAGAATATAATAGTATTTCTTCATATCCAACTTTAAATAAAAAATATATTAGTATGGGGAGATTGAGAAATGATTCAATTCAATATAATGTGGATTGGAATAAAGAAAAAAGAGAAAAAATCACAGAACAATTTGGTGGTTCTATCAATAGAAATCTTAATATTAATATTAATAAAACAAAAAAGAAAAATATACTTAAATCATCATCCGTAAGATATAATAAAAAATTAAAAATGGATCTTAATAATATTAAATCTAAAAAATTAAAACATAAAAAAGATTTACTTGGTGGGGGAATAATAAATCCGGATGAAAAAATATACTCATATACAGATAAATTTGATGATTATAGGGATGATATAAAAAAATTATATATTAAACTTGCAGGTAAAAAAACTGATTCATTTAAATTTAATAACATTGGAACAATTATGGATATAGAAAATGGTGGAAATAAACAAAAAGTATTAAATATTACTTCGATCCCTAAAATATTACATACACCTGGTCTTAAAATTACTACTATATATGATAAATATGTAAAAGATGAACATTATAAACATCATCGTAATTTTATTAAATTAACATCTGGTGTTGATAAACCAACCGGTGTAACATCAGTTTATAAAATGCTTCTAGGGAGTGAAAAAATAAATAATGGTAATGATTTTATTAATAATTTAAAAGATTTTATTAATGAAATTTCTGGAGAAATAGTTACAATTGTTGAAGAATTTAAAGTAAACGAATCTGATGCTGATACTCTAAGAGCATGTGATTTATTAATTAAAATTATGAAATATAAAATTGATAAAAGTAAAGAAAATGGTAATATTATTCTATATGATTTTAAAATATTAGAATTTTTCTTACTACCAAGAGATAAATCACAAATGACTGAAAATTTAAGTTTAAAATATATTATTGCTATATTAAATCAATTAATTTCACCATTTGAAGAAAATAAAGATATTGTATCTGACAAAGACATATTATTTGTTAATCAATATATTAGTCGTTATTTAGTAATTATTAAAACAGAAATAGAAAAAAATTTACAAAATATTATTAATAATATTGATAAAGCAGACATTGTAAAACAATCGAAAATATTATTAGTATTACTTGAAGAACATATACAAAATTTAAATCAAACAGATAATATTAATCGAATAGTATTTCAAGAAATAAATATTTTTGATAAACTTCTTGATAAAACAGATGATTATTATAATGACTTATTTAATAATTTGGATAACGTAAATAATTTAATAGGGTCTTTTGAATATATTAATAATATAAATAATAGTTCATATAAATATTTTTCCTTTAGAATAATTAATTTAATAAAATTACTCAAAGATATTATACCAAATAATGAACATTTAAAAAAAATATTTAATAATGATGATAAAACTATTAAAAATATTTTAGGATTACATGATGATTCTAATACAATTATTAATTATGAAAATATTGATTTTAAAAAGCCAATAGTATGTCCTTTTCAAAAAAATGATTTAGATATGATTTTTCCATTTCAAACACTTCATTCAGTAAATATAGAAAGTATACCAATAAAGGATGATAATCAATTATTTAATACTATTTTTAATACTAAGTCTGGAATATTTGAAGAAAATCCTAATAAAAAAAATATTTTAAATAATGTAGTACAATTTTTGATAAATTATTTGACAATTCTTAAACATCAATTAGTTAATATTAAATATACATATTTGACATATAATAAAAATATTCAAACTTTATATAGAACTAAACAAATAAATAAAAGAAGAATATTCAATAATGAATCAGTATATGATACTTTTAATACCACTATTGTAGATAAAGAAAAAGATAAATGGGGATCATTTTTTGATAAAAATATGAGATTTTATAATCATATTATTCGTGAGTGGAATACAGGATCATATAAAGATTTAGATTTATCTAATGAAGATAATATTGAAAATATGTTTATAAATATAGTAAGTAATTTATTAAACTATCCTCAATTTGATAATAATACATTAAATAAAATATTAAATAATAGTGATGAAAAAGATAATATAGATATTGACTTTCTTCATGAAGAATTCAAAAATATAAAAATGGGTTATCCATACTATTTCCAAGTTGCTAAACAACTTAAAAATTATCATGAAAAAATGGTTGAAGTAACTTCTTTCATTACAAATAATTTACAAGATTTAGGATTTGATATGTAAAAGTAAAATTATTAATAAAAGTATAGCTAGAATAACTCTCGCATTCTTCTTTTGTATACCATTAAAACCTTCAAATAAATTAATCATTAAATTATATTTTTTATAATCTTTATTCTTCAATAAGATTTTATCTTTTTATATAAAAAATTAAAAATATACAATATATCTATTTTAATTTGAAAATCCACATGCGAATTTAATAGATTTAATTGTATCCATATCATCTTGATTATTTTCCATTACTCCAATATTTTTTTCTAAAGTATTTAAAATATCTGGATCACATAAATGCCAATCCGCAATATTATTTCTTACTTTATAAGCTAATTCATTTTTCTCTTCTAAAGTTTTAGCATTTGTTTTAATAAATTCATTCATTAAAGTATACGCACCTTGCCATGCTTTAACATTCGGTATTAATTTTTCATCAATGTTTTGACATCTATTTAAATCAGATTTAATAGGGTCTTTATATTTAATACAATATTGTGCTTTCATAGCTTTTGGATCTTCTGTTTGAGAAAATTCAACATCATCTACAACTGATCTAGTTGTAGGGGCATTTATATTTGGGTCTGTGTTTGTATTAATTTGTGTAGAATCTTGAAATGATTCTCTTTCATATTTAGAAATTTGTTGTACTAAAAAGTTTTCAAAATTAGATGAGGTTCTTTCTTCAGTAAATTCTACGATATCATCACGATTATTATTATTTTCTCCTGGATTATATGAATTAGTTGTTATAAGTATAGTTGGGGTTTCCTTGACATTAAAAATTTTACATATTCCTTTAGTATTTGGATGATGACAATCTATTTTATTAAATACAATTTTATTAGAATATTTATTACTTAAATTTTTCCAATGAGTTTGAAGAAATTTTTGAGAATGAGGACAATTGTAAGCATAAAATAAATAGCAATTTAAAGGTCCTTTATTTCCGTTTCCATAATTTGTAAACCTTTCTACATTTTTGTTTTTGATTATATTTCTAAAGCTTCTAAAGCTTTCTGTATTTAAATAAAATAATAATAAATATGATAATACAATAAAAATTCCTAGCATTATAACACCTTGTATATTTGATTTTGATTTAATTTTTTCTAATAATTTCATTTTATTTATATTTATATCCAAAATATTTTACAATCTTAATTTATTTTTCAGAGAGAAAAAATTTTGATATTTATTTCAAAGTATAATTAAAAGCATCAATAATCATGAATAACAATAACAATAACAATAACAATAACAATAACAATAACAATATCAATAATAATAATAATAATGAACGTGGATTAACAAGAGTTAAATCAAGTCCTAATTTAAGAGAATTATTAAATAAAAAAGAGGCAGACAAAGCAGTACCTTTTTTATTATCATCTTCTAAAACCCAAGATGATATTGATATTGAATCAAAAAAAATGATGAATATTAACTATGTTGATATAATTAAAAGATTAGTTGCTAAAGAACCAAACATTTTAAATAATCAACTTTTACTTGAAATATGTAATCGAGTAATGCCTTTATTCGTGAATGAACCACAATTATTAGAAATACCAGCACCTGTTTTTATATGTGGTGACATACATGGGCAGTTTGATGATTTAGTTCAAATATTTAAAAATATTGGATACCCTAGCAAAGATAATACAATTTTATTTATGGGTGATTATGTTGATCGAGGTAGTTGTAGTATTGAAGTTATAACATTATTATTTTTATTAAAAATTAAGTACCCAAAGTATATATATTTATTGAGGGGAAATCATGAATGTCATACTATTAATAAAATGTATGGTTTTTATGAAGAATGTCAAAAGAAAGCTAATTTATTAATATGGAAAGCTTTTAATCAAGTATTTAGTTATTTACCTGTAGCTGCTGTAATAGAAAATAAAATATTCTGTGTTCATGGTGGGTTATCACCTAAATTAGGAGATATTAGAGTAATTAATCAAATTAAAAAAGGAACAAAAATTCCAGATTCTGGTTTATTATGTGACTTAATGTGGTCTGATCCTGGTAATCATAAAGAGATGTTTGCCGATAATGATCGTGGAGTTTCGTGTACTTTTAATAATGATGTTGTTAATAAATTTATGGGAATAAATAACATTGATTTAATTTGCAGAGCACATCAAGTTGTTGAAGGATATGAATTTTCATTTGGTCATAAATTAGTTACTGTATTCTCCGCACCTAATTACTGTGGAGAGTATGGTAATTCTGCCGCTATAATGAGGGTTGATAAAGATCTAACATGTTCTTTTATTGTACTTAAACCAGTTGCTTATATACCTAGAGCAAAGAAAGCTAGTCTAAATGATCATGTTAATTAATTTTCCTTTTCCATTTTAATCTTCGTCTTTATGTTTATGTTTATGTGATAAAAAAAATATAATCATAAAAATATTACCATATGTTTTAATTGCCTACCTGACTTTCAAAATAATCTTGTATGTGGGAACTTGGAATTATATAGCACCTTAATCACTAAACAATTCATCACTGAAAACAGTATCGAATGTTTGTTCTTCTCCAGAAGCAGCCAAAGCAAGTATACGGTTCTGTATCATCGAAAATGTAATACCATTGAAGAAACATTTAGAAATCATGTCAGCCCCTTCTTTACCTTGGTTTTGGAATATCCGTGGATAATGAACCAGTAGTGAAAAGGTCAAAGGAAAGATTTCACTCTTTGGCCAAATCGAATTTTCCCAGTCATGAGACCATTGAACAGCAGAAATATTACGACGATTTTCCCTGTAGACAAAAGTCTTGAACATTTGCTCAACAATAATATTCATAATTCGATAAGAATGATTAGAACCATCAATCCAACCATTCTCTATTTCAATTGAGGAATAGAATCCATCTAAGGATTCGAATACATCTTCCGGAGCACGATGAGCCTCAACAATAATCATGAATAGTTTACAATAGAAATTTTTCTTAGAAGAATATCTTCCAACCAAAATATCGAACGTATTAGGTATGATTGAAGAATTTCTGAAGAAATAGTCCAGTTTTATCTGACAATATGGACGATAAAAGGACAACCTATTTATAAATCTGATATCTATATCCATCGCCTCCATGAAAAACTGGATATCCCCTGGAGAAAGATTGAGCAAAATGTTGTCGAGAAGTTCCACCGGAAGTGTGTGGAAAAACATCATGATTATGTGTTTAAAAACGTTAATTTAATATCATTAACGCAATATATATTTATAAGTGTTATTTGAATCAATTTTTTTTTGATAATATATTTATACTAAAACACTTGTTAGAAAAAAAGTGTTCGCAAAAAGAATGATTGTGGATCCTAAATAAATTGGAATATTATTAAATCCATGCTTTTAATACCAAATAATTGATATATATATATATCAAAAATCTTTGGGATGCTACTAGTAACATAAAACTTGATATTTCTTTATAATACAACAAATACTATTTAATCCCTATATATTTTTTCATTGGATAATATTATTTGTATTTGTTTATCTGTAAGAGCTAATTATATTATATGTCCTAGTGTTTTACCTAGATATAGTTTAGATTCTGAACATATTCCAAAACCTGTTCCATAACTTATTATTTTATTTTCATTTTCATTTTCATTTTATTTTCATTTTCATTTTGTAAAAAATACTAAAAAATAAAAATGAAAAATGACCAAAAAATTCAAAAGTAAAAATCGTCGAATAAAAAAAGTCCAAAAGTAAAAATCGTCAAATAAAAAAAGTCAAAAAGTAAAAATCGTCGAATAAAAAAAGTCCAAAAGTAAAATTCGTCGAATAAAAAGTCCGGATTTTGATTTTTGAGACCTTTTTTTACATTTTATTTACCGATTTTTACGTTTATTAAAATGACAATTTTTGGTCCTTAAAAATTCTTAAAAAATAAAAATGCAGAGCACCCCTTTTGCTTCGGAAAAAAAGTATTATTTTAGAATATTAATATTTTAAATATTTTAAAAAATAAAAATTTATAAAAAAATAAAAATAAAAAAAAAATGCAGAGGTGGTGTAAAATTTTGCAAAAAAGTTTTTTGGATTTTAAATATTTCTCCTCAACTTTTATGAGAGCAAATTGCAAAATGCAAATTAAATGCAGAAAACAATCAACACTTTTCACATTTTTTTCCGCCTTATGGCCATTTTCTGCATCAAAATTTTTTTTTAGGTGTAAATTTTTATTTTTTGTTTCATTTTTTTGATTTTTTTTCATTATTTTTTTGACTTTTTGTAACATTTAAAAACTAAGTGTGATTTTAGGATGTAGCGAATAATACCCTCCTAAACCCCTTAAATTTTTATTTTTAAAAACTAAGCTTAGAGCTCCTGAAATTTTAAGACCCCTCCATAAATCAATTTATGACCGGCTACATCGGCTACAAACACACTAAGTGTGATTTTAGGAGGTAGAGAATAGTCCCCTCCTGAAATCAAAAGCGATTAAAATTTCAAAACTAAGTGTGATTTTAGGACGAAGCTCTACATGTAGCATCAGAGCGGCTACATAGACCATTTTGACACTAAGTGTGATTTTAGGAGGTAGAGGATAGTCCCCTCCTGAAATTGAAAAACACATATCGAAGTAAAAACTAAGTGTGATTTTGCGATGAAGCTCTACATAGCGTCCTGCCATTTTTGGGGATGCTACATATGTAGCCGGTCATCGGCTACATCAGCTTTCAAAAAATTACAACGATATCGTCAGGAGAAATCCCAGAATGTATTTTTTTGATTATAATATTTGTCGTAAAATCACACTTAGTTTTTTTTCGTAAAAATTTTGAAAAAAAAATCTATCTATATAAACAATAAAAAATCAAAAATAAAAAATCTGATATAATAAACTTTTATATATTTTGAATTATAAAAATGCATTCATGTAAATTATGTAATTATTTAACCCCAGTTCATGCTAATTTCAAATTACATTGTAAAACAAAAAAACATCTTTACATGGTAGGTAAATACCATAATATTATAAAAAAAAATCAGACTTTAGAAAATGAAATAATCACAAACAGTAATCAACATCAATGTACATCACCATCATATATAGAAGATGAATCTTTTGATTATATTGATATAGATCATGATGGACCTTTGTTTTGTGATGTATGTAATAAAGAATATAAACATCATAGCAGTTTTTATAGACATCGTAAAAAATGTATAACATTAAAACAAAAAATATATGAAAATAATAAAGTAAAACATAATTCAATTAATGATTTGACTATTAAAGAAAATGAAAAAACAATAGAACAATTGAAAAAAGAATACCAATATCAATTAGAAATAGAAAAACTTAAAAATGAAATTGATAAGAAAGAATTAGAGAAAAAAATGGAAATTACTGAAATGGAAAATAAACATCTTCAATTATATAAAAATGGTAATCAAATCATTAATAATAACATGGTAAATAATAACATGGTAAATAATAATACTATAATAAATAATAATGTCAAAATATCAAAAATACAATATCTTAATCTTAATTTTGGTAATGTAATTGACATTAATACATTTATTGAAAATTATAAAAATAAATATGGCTTAACTAATTCTCAGGCTTTGACTTTATTAGAAAATTATCAAAATGATGGGATAAATGGCTGCATATCAACTTTAGTTTATTATTTGAAACAAAGTGCTATAAAGCAATATAAAGAACTAAAAGGTAAGGAAATACCCATAGAAGATGTTATTTTACCATTTGTATTAAGTGATAAATCATTAAGAGAACATTTTGAAAAATCTACAAATGGTAAATGGGATAAAACGACAATGGTTGAAAATATTAAGAAAATAGTTATGATCACTAATAATCAGGTATATAATCATCATAATAAATTTCTTAATTTTAATGCTGCTCAAAGAAAAAGAATAATTAATGGGGTTCTTAAAGCATCTGGATATTCTGTTTTATCACAGATTTCAAATCCGGATTTTTATAAGATTGATACTGATTCAGAATCAAATAATATAATAAATAATAGTTTACAAAATAATAATGAATCTGAAAATTCTATCCAAATACAATCTCATTTACAATCTCATTTACAATCTCAATCCCAATTAAATAATGAAATTGAAGAAGAATGTATTAATGATATTAATGATATTAATGATATCGAAGATGATGAAGAATTAGATGATGAAGATTTAGAATATTCAGAAGATGATGAATAATTAAATTATTTTCTAGTGAATTTTCCTATAATTTTAAATTTGTTATCTATATCATTATCAATAATTGTATAAATATGTATTCCAGGTAAACCTGCGGTAATTGATTCCGGATCATTTGTATTATGATCCCATACTTTTATTAATTTTGGTGGATTATTTTGAGATAAATCAAAGATAAAATCATATAAATGATATTTCTGTAGTCCTCTATATTTATTTTTTATATCTTCTAAAGACATATCAGATAAATTTATATTTGAAAGTATTTCTGATTGATATTTTTGATTCAGATTTTTTAAAAAAGATTCTGGATTAAGAACCTCACCACCACCAATAAATTTAATAATACTATTTCTAGATTTAGATGTTTTTCTTTTTTTTATATATTTTTGTTTATTTGATAACCTAGAATGGTGATATTTTTGTACTTTAGATTTATTTTTAAGTTTTGTTTTAGATATATTTTTTTTAGTCATTTTATTTTTATATAATACCTAGAAAATATAATGATTTGTTTCTAGGTTGATATAATCTTTTAATTATTTTATATAATATGATAATTAAATATTTAAAAACTTATTTTTTTCTTTTTTAAAATATAAATAAAATGTCAAATTATAAATTCGGAGAAGAAATTATTAAAACAATTGCGGGTGTCCCAATTGAAGTTGCGTTTAGTATTTACATTACTGATAATTGGTTTAATAATGAATCAGCAGCTAGATATGTAAAACTTACTATTGATAATTATAACGTTAAGGTTGAAAAAAGTAACACTGACGCTACTGATTATGTCAGAGTTAAATTACCAATTCAAAATGAAACTCAACGAAAAGATGCGGTTGCTTATATAAAAAGTAATCAAACATTTGATAGTGATTCACAAACTTTCTACAATATATGTTTTTCAGTTTGGGGTAATAAAGGTCCATATGAATATTTTCTTAAATATTTTAAAGAGAAACGTAGCTTTCCAAAAGAAAATCAAGAAAAACAATTTTTAGCCCATTTATTTTGGGTTTTATCAAATGATTATTCTATGTTAAGTGACAATATAGTACAAAAAGTTGCTACAAAAATGGGGCTTGATCTTTCAGATCCTGATTTAAAAACAAGAATAAAAGCGGAATTACCTTTGGATGATGAAAATGCGTTAAATTGTGAAATGATTTTTAAATGCGGATATTATAGAAATTATTTAGAAGTTTTAAGTGATGGGTCTTTAAATACAGAATCTCAAAAAAATCTTCAAATGGATTTAGATAGAGCTAATTTATACATACGTACAATTTTAGCTTCATCTTCACAAAGTGGTGGTAGAAAAAAGAAAACTAAAAAAGTAAGAAAAAATAAAGTAAAGGGAAAAAAATCCTCCCGTAGATAGAGAGATAGACCTATATAATTATACTTTAAATTTTTTTTGTATTTTATATAAAATAATCAATAAATTAACTTTCTAGTATAATTATTGTAACTTTATCTTCTCTAATCTCTTTTGTTATTTTCCATAAAAAATGATTTATAGTAATTTTCTTACTAGGAGTGATAATAATGAATTTTTTAGTCATTCTAGCTAATTGTGAAAGAAAATTGTACTTCCATTTATCATTTATCAAATGGAATGCATAACAACAGGTTATTAGATCATATTCTTTTTCTAGTTTGCCTAAAGCAATATCTTCAAAAGAAAAATTATATGTACAGTATTCGTTTGTAAAAAAAGGATCAGTTCCTTCGATTGTATTATTTTTATTTTGTTCATTTATTATTTTCATTAGAAGTCCATCTCCACAAGCAATATCTAGAATAGTATCATTTCTAGATACCATATCATTGAGATGAAGATTGTATATTTTTTTTATTTTATCTTGATGTGGATTAAAATAGGATCTAGAATACGTTTTATAATATTTTTCAATACCATGTTTTTTATATTCATTATATATTTTAAGCATTTTATTTGTTAGTTATGTAAGACTAAATAAATATATATTAGTATTTTTATATAAAAAATAATAATTAAAAATTGAAAAAAATAATAACAAATATAAATATTGCTTTTGATTTATTTAATTAACAAAAGCTATTCAATCCATAAAATAAAAAATGGATTATCCTCAAATTAACTTTGGGACTTACCGTCTTGGTAGTAATACTTTTAACTCTCTTAATCATGCTTTGGAAAATAATTATCGTGGTATTGATACAGCATCTTTATATCAATGTGAGCCAATCATTGGTGAATATATAGGAAAAAATCAAATAAACCGTTCTGAATTATTTATTACTTCTAAACTTAATCCGAAAACATACTCAAGGGGGATACCTGTCATGATGGAATCAGTACGTAAAACTCTTAGTGATTTGGGAACAGATTATATAGATTTGTTTTTGATTCATAAACCTGATGAAAAATATATTAAAGATTGTTGGTTTGTTTTAGAGGAATTTTATAAACAAGGTATTTTTAAAAATATAGGGGTTAGTAATTTTGATATTCATCATATGGAAATAATCCGTGAATATTCGACAATTCCAATTTATACTAATCAAATTGAATTATCACCATTTTTGAAACGCCCTAATGTAGTTAAGTATATGAATGAACATGGGATTAAAGTATCAGCTCATTCATCTTTAGCTAAAGGTGAAAAGTTTGATGATGTAACTATTAATTCAATTGCTTCTAAATATGGAAAAACACCTGCACAAATTATGTTAAAATGGGGTTTACAAAATGGATATAATGTAATTCCTCGTTCTAGTAATAAGGATCATATTGTTGAAGATATTTCTTTGAATAATTTTGAGATTAATAAGGAAGATATGGATGAATTGAATAATATAAAAGTAACACATATTACTCACCCTCAATATATTCTTAGTTAAGTCTTTTTAAATAAAATGTTTGACTATTGTTGGTATAGGTAGAGGATTAGGATTTAATTTGTTATACATTTCTACAAAAAAATCATATTGTTCTTGATTAATCGCAATACTTTCCATATTATCATTACTATTATATACAATTTTTAATGAATGTTTAATTTCATTATCCTTTTTTATAATGTTATAATATGGAATACATTGAATATCATAATACTGTATTTTCTTTAGATTTTGATATAATTTTGTATATTTATATTTAATTTGAAAATCATTTTCTTCTTTTTTTGTTAAATTTATTACAATTTGTTTACCACCATAATAATAAATTGTATGACCATATGGTTTTTTAATTTTAGTTTTTGAATTATTATTATGATCTACAACTTTTAGAATTTTATCATAATTTATTTTTGAAATTTGTGATCCCATTTTAGATATGTTTTTAGATATGTTTTTAGATATTGTTTTATATATTTGTTTTATTTACAACATATTATTTTATTTTTTATATTATAATATTTTTGTTTAATTCATTTATTTTCTATAAATAATATACCTAGATATGAAACAACACTATCCAATGGTGTATTAGATGATTTTGAATCAGCACTAGTTTTTCTAATAACAACTTCTAGATTACCTCTCTTAATATTTTTAAGTCTATCTAAAAGAATTAAAATCTTGTCACCACAAACTGATAAACCTTTTTCTAGATACATATATTTTTTGTTAATAATAAAATCAATTGCCAACATATCCATTTTTCTTAATTCAATTGTAGTTGGTAATCTTGTACCAAATCTAGGTCCAACATGATTAAAATCTGTACTAATAATAAAAAAAGAAGATGGTTTATTTATTATTTCTAATAATTTCTTTTCCATTAAGCTAGAAATATTATACGTCGTTACAATGATGGGAACAATTTTAATTTCTTTTTTTGATCCTAAATGATTTTGTAAATATGTTAAAAATGGTAATTGATTAAAAAAACTATGTTCTTGAACAAAAGCTTCATTATCCTGAATAATATTAGAACCTATATTATATAATTCTCCTGTAAGTTTAGTATTTATACCGATTCTAGTATCAGTATCAATATCAGTATCAGTATCATTATCAGTATCAATATCAAATTTAACAGAAGAAGCTGTTGTAGTTACTAAATCCCTTGAATCTAAATAGTGATTTGTACATAAAATAACTAGATTTATTTTTTTGAATTTAGATTTATTAATATTTTCTAAAAGATGATTATACATTCTAGCACTAACATTACCTGAATATATTATTCCGGCATGAGGTGTAATTATTCCTTTCAATGTTCTATATCCTAGAATAGGATTATTTTTAAATAGCTTATCTGTATAATCTTTTAATGAAATATTATTTGGTGTGTTAAACCACGATTGTGATGAAGATATATTTATCATTTGATTTTTTTGATTCAATTATTTAAATAATCAATTGATATATTTATAATACTTATGATAAAAATATAAAAAAATTATATAGGACATAATCTGGAAGTTAAATATTAGAACATATCTATAAACGAATTATTGTTGCTGAAAAACAATCTCATCTTTTTCTAGATTAATAAAAGCAATCAAATGAATATTTAAGGACACTTTGATAATTTGATGATTCCATTTCTGTATATCATCTGATACATTATTAATCATACTATGAATAGTACTAATTTTAACCCTCGGAATTTTAGCTAGATCAGTAATACGATTAATCATACCTTGCCAAAAACGTGGGTTTGTATCAAATGGTTTTGAAAGAGGAAATATAAATTCTTTTTGACCCTTTTTATTGATTGATTCATTAATTGGAAATGTATCTAGAAGTTTCTGATAATCTTTTAAAGATTCGGAACTATTTTGACAGAATTCCATGATTCTGGGAATCAAATGAGTATCAAACTGGTTCAATGCTGGAACTACAATATCTCGAATCTTTCCACGACGAGACCATTTAGGTGTAGAATCCAAAAGAAATGGAATATTATATTGATTACACATTTCAACTATAACCTTTTTTGGAATGGACAATACAGGACGATATATTTTGACACCATATTGAACAGATTCAGGTGACATACCATATAGATTATCTTTTGAACGTTGTGTCATGATATTTGTAATACAATTCTCGAAACAATCATCTAAATTATGCCCTAGAATAACAGGGCGCTTAAGATATTTGTATGAATTAAATCGAATATTTCGAGTAACTAATTCATAAAATTCCCGAGTACCATTTCTTTCACGTTTTAGTTCACTAATTTTTCGAACATAGAATGGAACACCTAGTTGATCACAAAACCATTTAACAAATTTTATTTCTTTATCATGTTCATCACGATTACAATAATCAATCATCATTGCTATAACATTATATCCTAGTTTATATGCGACAAAAAGACATAACATAGAATCTGAACCTCCGGAGATAGAAATTGTAATTGGTTCTTCAATAGGAATAATATTAAACCCATTCATAAATTCTTCTGGAATAGTAAATATTTCTTCATTTTGAGGATTTGTATAAAATTTATTAACAAAAGAGTTGATTTGAAAAACTGAACTTTCACATACTAATTCTTGAGGAAAATCCATCATTTCAATTGGTTCATCACCAATAGCTAAATCTAATAATATTTTAGGATTACGAACTCTTTCTAATGCTGCTTGATAAAAGCGTTCATAATCTGTGCTTTTGTATTGTTCCATATATGTTTCAACAATTTCAATTGCTTTGATCCGATCTTTTTCATCCTCTGAATGACGTAGAGGCATTAAAGCAAAACAACGTTCAATTGGTGAAAATGATAATATAGTTCCAGATGTCAGAAGAATATTGGAAATTTGAATAGCTTCAATATTTTTTACTTTAATAATTAATTTATCAAGGTTATAATGACGAACATAATGGCGATAAATTTGATCATATAAAATAATTTTCCCTAAGTCAGTTAATTGTTGAGCTAGTTGAGGATCATCTAAATATTGTTGAGTATGAGCGAGAACCTTTTCATCAGTTTCAGGTGTGCTATTAAACCAATATTGACGGTTAGATAACCAAAAAATCGTAAGAGAATCCATATTGATAATATAATATGAATTAATGGAGATAATCTTATAAGATATCTCAATATTTAAGATATTATCAAAAAAAAATCAATTTTTATATTATTATTTTAAGATTAAAAAGTTAATTTTTCTTTTTATTTCTTTTTATTTCATCTATTTTAGATAAAATTTTTAATCTTAATTCTTGAGAAGGAGTTAATTTAATAGGCGTTTCAATATTTTTTTTATTATTTTTTTCAATTTGTTCTAATAAAAAAGAAGATGGTTCTGGAAGTCCACTTCCATCTTTAAATTTAGTTTGTATTGGAGTATCGGATCCTTTTTCTAAAAATTTTATTAAACTTTTTATTTCTTTAGTTTCTTGTTCTTCCTCTTTTTTTTTCTTCATTAAAGAATGTGATTTTTTAAAAGAAAGTCCTGGTGAAGTAACTTTTAAATTTGATTGTCTTTCTGAAACCTTTCCACCTTTTTTGATAGAATTTTTATTAATCATATTTATAATTTATTTATACTTTATAATAGAAAATAATTATAGTACTATAACATCATAAGAATAAACCTTAACTAATTATAATCTATGTAATTCTTAATTATTGTTCCGCTACTTGTTCTAATGTTTCAAAAGCATTAAGACCACTTAAAATTTCTTCTAAATTTAAATCTTGTACTGAATCTAAATTATTTAAAGATGATCGATATTCAATAAATCTTCTAAATTTACGTGTAAATAACTCTAATATATTATCAATATAATTGTCAAGATGAATATTAAAATTTTGCATTTCATGATTTAAAAATTCAAGAGGGTCTAAAATATTAGATTCATATAAGAAACTTAAAATTTCTCCTGGAAGTTCAGGATAATTTCTTTTTAAATAATTATCTGAAGGTGATTTGATATATTCTAACAATTTAATATAATAAGATAACAAAACTACTCCCCAAGCATATAAATCAAGCATTTTAATTAATTTAATTTGAGTTGAATAAAATAATGTTTCATTTTTTAAAAGTTCTAATATTGAACGTAAAGCTATTTTAAGTTCTTCTTCCATTGAAAAATCAAGCCTTAATTTATCACTTAATGGTCCAAAATCACTAAAAGTTTTTCTAAAAAAAAATATAATAATTTTAATCTTTTCAGAACCCATAAAATCACGAACTCTATTATTTATAGTTTCTTCATTCATTTGATTGATTTGTTCATATGTTTTACCAACAAATATTGAATAAATTGGATAGTATGAATGTATAGCATTCAAATTACTTAACTTTACTCTAGGTGCATGTTGTTTATCTTTTGAAGAGGATAATATATCTAGAAAAGAATATATTTCTTCTATTTTTTTATTTTTATCTAGTCTGTCATCTTTTTCTGTTTTTGTTTCTTTTACTGTATGTCTTGAATAAGGTTTACTAACAGGAGGTGGTAATAAAAATGATCTTTTAGATTCATGAGATATTAATGACATCATCGCAAAGTCAATTAATTTATAATCTGTTAATGATAAAACTATATTTTCTATTAAATAATAAGATATTTGGTCAGTATTCTCAATAGGTATAGAATCTTGTAATAAACCAGTTACAATATTATCATCTTTAATATCAAGATGAACTAAGTCTTTTCTTTGTAAAGCTTTAACCCCTTCGAGTATATTTTTCAATCCTTTAGCACCAAGAACAGAATTTGGATTAATAGTGTGGATAGTTTTCTCTCTTTCTATCCGATATAACATTTTAAAAAAATCTAAACCAGCATATGAATAGAATAAAAGATGAGGTTCATTTAACATACTCATTTTTAATTTACATTGACCTCCATTTCTTGTATCAAATAATATATCCTGATCTACATTGGTAGGACACATAAATGGAGTAGGTAAATGATATCTATGTTGTTCATCAAATTTTAATAAATCTAAAATTGATACTTTATTAAATTCTGTCCTAGAAAAATATAGTGATTGTAATTTTGAAATTCCTAAACATCTAGGGTCTGAATTACCTTCTTGACATACACCAGATGTAGATAAACATTTAAGTGGTGGATTATAAGAACAACCAAATGTTCCTTGACCAATTAACCCAAATCTATCTAGAGCACCACCTTTCTGTTTTATATTATTTTTTTTTAAAGTTTTCTTATTAGACTTATTTTTTAAATTTTTAGTTTTATTTTTAGTTTTATTTTTATTGTTATTTTTATTGTTATTTTTACTTTTGTACTCTATCATCAAAAAATTATTTTACAATTAATTATATTATAATTAGAAAAATTATAAAATATCAATAGAAAAATAAAAAAGGTAATAGTTATGTGGAAAGTTTTTAATATTATGTCAAAAAATCCAACATTAACATCATGGGTAATAATGAACCCCGCAATATCGGGGTTTTTATTTTATTTTTTTACAACAGATAAATTATTTTTAAGAGTATTGTATATATCAATGTTATCGTGTACTGCTTATTCAACTTATTTATTTCGTAATAAATTACAGAATATTATAGAAGTAAAAATGATAAAAGTATAGTCTATAAAAGCTTTTACAGAGGGACTGTCATTACATATGGAATTTTAATAAGATTTTCACCATATACAAATCCCATTGCTGTATGTAATAATCCATGAAAACCAACCATTGCGGCAGAAAGATAGATAATTATTAAAATCTGAAATAAATCAAACTTCATGACTTTTTTAATGTTCATTAAAATAACGACAATCGCTACAATAATAAAAAAAGCATTCATTATAATTGCGAAGACAATAGGAGTAGGAGAGTTTACTTTTTTAGATGGTGTAAACATACCAATTCTAGCATTATTATCCATTTTATATTTATTTATTTGTTTATTTATTTATTTAAAAGAAAAATTTTTTTTATTTTTTATTTTTTGATATTACTTTTTTTCTAAAAAAGCATTTTTTTGACCACACTTTTTTCTAAAAAGTGTTTAGAAGTCAGCATTAAAAGAGAATCCTCCTGTGTTTTTGGATGGTACAGGATCTTCATCTTTTTGTTGTGGCTGTGTTTGTGAGCGCATCGCATTAGCTTTATTATATGATGAATTCTTAGATTCAAAGAAATTGGTTTTGCCTTGAAGAGAAATTAGCTCCATGAATTCAAATGGATTAGTTACATTATAAATTGGATCATAACCTAATTGAATAACAAGATAATCAGCAACATATTTAATGTACTGACCCATTAATTTAGAATTCATACCAATCATAGCACAAGGAATAGATTCAGTAATAAATTCTAATTCAATATCAACCGCTTCTTTAAACATCGAATGAACAATTTCTTCAGGAACAGCATTATCATCACTAATCATGTGAGATAAAGTAATCGCAAAATCTGTATGCATACCTTCATCACTACTAATCCATTCATTACTTAAAGTAAGACCAGGCATTAAGTTCCGTTTTTTCAACCAGTAAATAGCACAGAAAGAACCTGAGAAAAATACTCCTTCCACTATGGCGAAAGCAATTAGGCGAACAGGGAATGTAGATTTTTTATCATGAATCCATTTTTGTGCCCAATTCGCTTTTTTACTAACACATGGGATTGTAGTAATCGCATTGAATAGACGATCTTTTTCATCTGGGTCTTTAATGTAAGTGTCAATAAGAAGACTATACATTTCACTATGGACGTTTTCAATAGCGATTTGAAATCCATAAAAAGCTCTAATTTCAGGGTGTTGGATATCTTTCATAAAACGTTCAGCAAGGTTTTCAAGAACAATACCATCACTACCTGCGAAAAAAGCTAAAACATTCTTAATAAAATTGCGTTCATTATCATTGAGTTTAGTATCCCAATCTAGAAGATCATTACTGAGTGGAACATCTTCAACAACCCAAAATGTAGCAACAGCTTTTTTATACATTTCATATGCTTTAGGGATTTGAATGGGGAAAAGAGTAAATCTGTTTTCAACTTCTTGGAGTAAAAATTCATTTTTTAAGTCAGGATTATAATCCGCAAGTAATTTCTCTAATTCTTTATTATGAGAAAAATCATTCATTGTGCCATTATTTTCGTTATAATTATCATTTAGATCAGATTCAGGGTGAGACATTTTTATTTTTAAATTAAAATGATTTCAAGTTTTCAAATATTTTTATATTTGGATAAAAGATAAAAAAAACGAAAAATAAATTCAATTTTATTATTTATATTTTTTTGTATATTTTTTATTTTTTAAATATTTTTATACTTGTTCTAACATTATTTCTAAAAAATATATTATTTTATATTATATTTTTTTATTTTAACCCTCGTATAGTTTTAAGTTTAAAAAACTCTGTATAAATTAAAATAAAAATTTGATAAATAAACAAAAAACAAATACAATGGAAGAAAAAATAGTATTTGAACCTTTAACATCTCATCCAGAATATGTTGACGAATTAAGACAAAGATATTGGAAAGAATGGTCAGAATCACTGAAAAGAGAATTCCACATTCAGGATTTTTCTGAATACAAGCTTAGTTCAAATATTACATATTATGTAGCAATTGAATATTTATCTAAAAATGAAAATGAAAATATAAATGAAAAAGAAAAAAAATTAGTAGGGTCAATTGGGTTAACCCCAAGTGATATGGAAGAATTAACCCATTTAACACCATGGATGTCGTATGTATATATATTACCAGAATATAGAAATAAAGGTATTGCTCATAAAATGATCAACTGGTTTCTAAATACTGTTAAAACTAGACCAATATATTTATGGTGTAAGCATCCTTTAGAAAAGTTTTATAAAGACTTTGGTTATGAAATTATTGAAAATAGAGATGATATTTCTGTTATGAGAAATGTAGAACACCCACTTTAATATTTTTTATTTTTGATTGATTTTTTTAATGATTTTTTTACATTTTTGAAAAATTGAAATTAGAATTTATTTAAAATAAAAAGAGTTATATTAAAATAAAATAAGAATTATTCAAAAATGAATGATGAATTTAATGATGAATTAAAAAAATTTGATCTTTCTTCTATTCAATCTAATCCAGAAGGATTTGCTAAGAAGACAACAATCGCAAATGGTATCAAATTCATTAAGTTAGCTAACCACTTTTATTATGGAACTGGTGAACCTATTGTAAGTGATTCAGTATATGATAAAATCGAAGAAATTCTCAAAGAACGTTCACCAAATAATAAAGTTTGGAAAGAAATCCGTAATGCTGCTGATGGAGAAAAAGAAAAAGTTAAACTACCTTATTGGATGGGAAGTATGGATAAAATCAAACCAGGTAAGGAACAAGTTGAAAAATGGTCAATCAAATACCCTGGTGAATATGTCATTAGTGAAAAATTAGATGGTATGTCATTTTTAATGACTGTTAAGTTTGATGGTTTATCAAAAAATGAAATTAAATTATATACCAGAGGAGATGGTATTTATGGTCAAGATATTACATCATTACTAAAATATGTAAAATATCCAAAGCAAATAAACAATTTAATGAAAGATTATGGTGAACAGTTATTTGCTTTTCGGGGGGAATTAATCATTTCACGAAATAAATATGATGAAAAATATAAAACTATTAAAACCGATCCTAGAAGTATGGTTGCTGGTTTGATGAATTCTAAATATGCCGATCCAGAAGAATTGAAAGATCTAGATTTAGTAGTTTATGAAGTTTTATACCCTGAAATGATGAAACCAAGTTTACAATTTGAATATTTAACAAAAATTGGTTTTAAAACACCTCGTTTTGAAGTTCTAAAAACTAAAAAATTAGATGATTCAATCCTAATGAAAATGCTTCCGGAATGGAAAAAAGAAAGCAATTATGAAATTGATGGTTTAATTATTACTCAAAATCAATCTCATATCCGGAATACAGATGGTAATCCAGATTACAGTCGTGCTTTCAAAATGGATTTAGATGAACAACGTGGTATTGGTGAGGTTGAAGAAATTCTTTGGGAAGTATCACGTCATGGTAAAATTGTACCACGGATTAAAATCAAACCTATAAAAATTGGATTGGTAACTATTCAAAAAGCTACTGCTTTTAATGCTAAATATATTAAGGATCATAATTTGGGACCTGGAGCAATTGTAAATATCATTCGAAGTGGTGATGTCATTCCATACATTGAATCCGTAGTTAAGGGGGCCCCAAATGGTCCTTCTATGCCGGAAGTTAAATATAACTGGCATCCAGGTGGTTATGATATTTATATTGACAAAGATGATAAAAAAAGTGATGATGAAGGTGATGGTGGTGATGAAATAGAAATAAAACAATTAATTTACTTTATGACTACACTAGAAGCAGATGGAATTAGTTCATCTACGATTAAACGTTATTATGAAGCTGGTTATAAATCAATTAAAGATATTTTGAATATGACAGAAGAAGATTTACTTGGACTTCCTAATACACAAGAAAAATTAGCTAAAAAACAATTTAAAGTTCTTCAAGAAATTAAGCATGGTAAGCATCCACTAGACAAGTTAATGGCAGCTAGTGGTGTTTTTGGGTTAGGATTTGGTGCTAAGAAAGCTAAGATGGTAATTGATGTTTATCCTGATATTTTAACTCGGAAAGTAACTAAAGTTTCGATTGTTGATATTAATGGGTTTGAATCAAAAACAGCAGATTTATTTATTAAAGGTTTATCTAAATTCAAAACATGGTTAGAAGAAAATGGATTGAAATATTTGGTTCCGAGTGATGATAATACTGAAAGTGGAGGACATAAATTAAGTGGTATGACTATAGTAATGACAGGATTTCGTGATAAAGAATTAGAAAAATTAATTGAAATAGAAGGTGGATCAAATACTAATTCAGTTTCATCAAAAACTTCGATTCTTTTAGCAAAAGATGTAAATGAATTGGGGGGAAAATTAGAAAAAGCAAGAAGTCTTAAAGTTCCAATCATGACGGCTGAAGACTTTAAAAAGAAATACAATTTATAAAATAAATTTTTGGTTTGATTGAATTAATATTAATTATAATTTTTTATTTTTAGTTTTTGATATTACTTTTTTCTAAAAAGTATTAGTTTTTACCAAAGACTTCATTCGATTGTTTATTAACGCGAATGAATGTTGTACGCTTTGATAATTCCTTAAGTTTTGATGCCCCTACATATGTACATGTAGAACGTACACCACCTAGAAGATCATCAATTGTATTAGAAATTGGACCACGATATTTAATTAGAACTCTTTTACCTTCTGAAGCGCGATATTTGGCTACTTCACCACGATGTTTAATCATTGCTGTATCAGAACTCATACCATAAAATTCCTTGTATTTAACACCATTTTCTTCTATAACATCACCTGAAGATTCATCATGACCAGCCAACATACCTCCAAGCATAATGAAATCAGCTCCAGCGCCAAAAGCTTTAGCAATATCACCTGAATTTTTACACCCACCATCACTGATTACTTGACCTTTAAGTCCATGTGCTGAATCAGCACATTCAATGACAGTTGATAGTTGTGGGCGACCAACACCAGTTTTAATACGAGTGGTACAAACAGAATTATGTACGATCGAATCATTCGCAATAAAACTATGAGTTGGACACGAAACCTCGATATCCCATGTTTCTTCATTATAACCTTCTTTCATTGAAATAAGTTCGTGATGGATAAATTTACCATCCATATCACTTGTAGTAAGTAACATAGTTTCTTTATCAAAATCTTTGATCGGTAGCCATGAATAAGTTTGACTTTTGGTGTAATACACCCAAAACATATGGTCAGGTGTTACAACAATCGGATCATCTTGATTTGTTGTTCTAAGGATTAATGTATTTTTAATACCTTGATTCATTACATTAGTTACTTTAACAGCTTCTCCATTCATATTGATAACCTCATCATCAATTTTAATATCTTCGATTTTTTTATAGGTTTTATCACCCATATAAACATATGTACCTTTTTTAATACATCCACCACCAATACCAGCTTTAACAATGTCAACCCCAGAAAGAATTAATTCTTCTGTCATTTCACCTGATACAACATTACCAGCAATAATAATTTTATTTGGAAATAATTCACGAATTTTTTTTACTTTATCTACAAAATTTTCGGTGTAACCATTGGCTACATCAACACAAATAAAACGAATACGATCATCAATTTGTATAATATCTTTTAGAAGTTGAACATCTTGATCAGTGATACCAATTGAAACTGTAAAATAATTAAAATTGATATCTTCTGTTTCTGATAGAAATTGTTTCCACTGTTCAATATTATAATGTTTATGAATACAAGTTATAATTTTATAAGGAAAAAGAGCTTTAGCAGTTTCAAAAGTTCCTGTAGTATCCATATTAGCTACCATAATAGGTACTCCTGTCCACTTTTGTTTACTATTAACAAATTCAAAAGTTCTTTCTAATTCAACTTCACTACGAGATTTCAATGTCGAACGTTTTGGCATGATTAAAACATCATCAAAATCTAACTGAACATCATTAATGATTCGCATTTTATTATGAATAATATTAATATTTAAATTAAAATTTATATATATATTTTATCATCCAGAATATTCTTATACTTATTTTATCATTATTTTATCACTGTTTGATAAATTATGATGAATAATGATTCATAATAATGATTCATAATATGGTATAAGATTATTATAATAATTTTAATTATATTAGATAATCAATCAATTAAAATTAAATGACTGAAAAATTAACTGATGATATAGGTGATTATAGAAATTATTATTATTATCAAAATGATGATACCAAAATTGATGTACAATTTAAAAAAAAGGATGATGGAAATTATGAAAGAATTGAATCAACATATTATATTAAAAAATATCCATCTAACGTTGCTAGTAATGTTAGAGATAGATTAACATGGGGTAAATTTGGTAAAGGATTAGATTCAGATAATAGTACTTTTACCAGAGTATGTGATGAAGTTTTTATTGAAATTAACCCTGATATAAAACCATATTTGAAAAAACAAACAGAAAAAAAAAATATTTTAGAACATAACATAAAAACATATTATGAATTATCTGATTTTGATCTTCAGAAAAATGAATCCATGAATATTTATAAAAATTTAGAAACATTAAAATTTGAATGTGAAGGAGTTACACCTACAAAAAGTTTAGTATCATGTCGGCATTGTACATCTGGGCAACATTGGTCATTTGAATGTCCAGTATTAAAATTAAAAAAGAAAAATGAAGGAAATAAAGATAGAGAATATAGTAAAGATAATGATAATGAAAAGAAATATAAAAAAGAAAAAGATTATGAGAAGGATACGCCAAGAATTCAAGGTCTTAAATTAACTGATATAGACTATAATTTAGACAATAATGAAATAAAACAAATATTATCAAAGTATGGTAATATTACATATTTTAATAATATAGCTAAAGGTGAAAAAAATAGTCTAATATACGTCACTTATTCTACAAAAGAAGAAAATGACAATGCTTATAATAATCTTCAAGGAAAAGCGTTTGGATATTCAATACCTTGTGTAGAATATGCTAAATTAAAAAAATATTAAAGTTAAATATTTGATTCATTATTATCTCCCCCTTTTTTTAATTTTTTATAAGCATCCTGAATTTCTTTTAATGTTGGAACGGGCAAAGATTTATTTATTAAAATTTGTTTTTTCTTTTGATTTGGAATTAAATTATTAATACTTTTAAGTTTAATATTATTTAATCCATTTAGAACTCCTAATAAATTTGGTTTACCATTTTCATTTTTCTTAATATTTTCTTGGTTTTTATTAATATCATCCGATTTTTCACTTAATTGATTGTTAGAAATGGTGTTTTTATTTAAATCACTTTCATATAATTCTAATTTATTTTTTAAATCTATTGGTAGCATAGATATTTCAGTTTCTGGTGAATAATCTAAAAATAAAGGATCCATTTTAAGCATTAACATTTTATGTTGAACAGCCATTTTTGGTATTCCAAATGATAACATTTTAAAATATTTTTCTAAAATAGAATTATTTTTTAGTATTTCTTTTTTTTCTTTATTTTCTTTATTTTCAAATTTGAATGAATCTAAATTATTACCATCAATAATTGATTCATCTAGAAAGAGACATTCATCAATTATGTTTTTTATTTTTTCTAATTTAAACTGTAACAAATTCCAAACCAACCTTATGTGTTTGCTTTTTCTATTACAATAAAAACCACTTAATTCAATAACAAAAAAAGCATAAAAATTTCCAGAAACATCATCAATATTAATCAATTCTAAATCATTATTATATATTTTAATATCTGAATTGTTAAAATTAAGATTAAAATAATCAGAGAACCCATCTGCTTTTTTTATTGTTTTTTTTATATGATATTTTTCCTTTTTAATAATTTCCATTTCATATAATTTATTTTCTAAATATTCTTCAATTGAATTAATGAAATTATGAAAGATCATTAATTTTTTATCTATTTTTATGTTATCAAAAGATAATCTAATATACCCACCTGATTCATTAGAAATATGTGGTTTAAAAGGCATATACATCTTAGGGGTTTTGAATAATAAAGGTAAATATTTATGATGATGATGTTTTATTGGAATAAAAATATTATTATTTCTAGTTTCTGGTGTTTTGATTTTTATTCTTGATAAATTTTCATCTTTCATATAATTTTGGTAATCAAAAATTACTGTTTTAGATGTCATTTCATATTAAAATATTTAATATACATTTATATGATTTTTGATTATATTTTTTGAATTTCATATTTCATTTCATATTTCAGTTTGTATTTTTAGTTTCATTTTTATTTTAGTAAAAAAAATATCTTATATACGAAATAAATATAAAATAAAATAAAATACGATACAAAGATGACATTCAACATTGAAAATATTAAAAAATTCTTAAACAAAAACTGTCAGATAATTATAATAATTTTGTCATTCATTTTCATATATATTCTTTTTTATACTGATTATATTATCCAAAATTCAAATGGTGATAAAATTATAAAAGTTGAAACAGTTAACACTCATCAATTATCACAATCACTTACACAATCACAACAATCAGAACAATCAAATCTTCAATTAGAAATTAATCCATATTTAATTAAACCAACCGATATTATGAACGATGCTAAAGATAAACATGTTACATTTGATATAAAAAAAAACCAAGAAATAGTTTTTGAAAATACTAGTGGAAGATTAGATATCGATTATAATTCTCCCCATATAAATCAATTACAAAAAATTAGTCAATGTTCTTACCCAATGAATTCGTCAAATCAATTAAATATGAGAGATTGTACAATTAATCCTGCTAAATCATGTTTAACAAAATATTCACCACAAGAATGGTTTAAAAAACAAAGAGAAGCTAAAATCGAATTACCTGGATTTAATGGGGATAATTTAGCACAATTCAAAACTGATGATCAAGATGAATATAGTCAAAATTCTAGAATGATGAGAGATATGGTTTATGAAAATGTAGGTTGTTATGTCGAAAACAAATCACCAACTGATATGACAAGTATGACACAATTTCAAGGCCAAACCCAACAAAAAGTAGAAAAATTTAATGGATATAATTATGATTTTGTAAATGAACCAGAAGTATTATATCAAAACTCACCATTTATGGAATCTCCTCAAAAAAGACCTGCTTATCCTAATGATAAATGCCGTAGCTGTACAGTTGGTTTCTGTGATGGAAGTTCTTGTGGGTCAGAATTAGGTATGTATAAACCAGAACATGGTGCTTATTTTTATTAAATATTATTATAAGAATGAAAATGGATAAAAAAATTAAAAATAAAGAAAAATAAAATCAAATTTTATAAAATAATAAAATCTATTATTATAATAATATTAATACTAATAAATAGAAGGACCGGTAAATAAATATAAAAATGGATTTTTCATGGACAGTATTATTGATAATAATTTTTATAATAACATTAATTTTTAGTTTCACAATTGAAGAAAGAACCTTAAGGATTTGTTTTTGGTTAGTAATGTTTTTACTAGCTTTAACAGTTTTTAATATAATTCTTTCTGTTAATTACTACGTTGAACTTCGTAATGATCCTGGTATTAAAGGACCTCGTGGTCCACCTGGTCGTAAGGGTCCAAAAGGTATACCTGGTGTTTGTTCAATGGAAACAGAATGTGGAACAGATAAATGTCGTGATAAGATTATACAAACAGTTCAATTGGCTTATCCTGAATTAGATGCCAATTGTATTAAAGATGTTAAACAATGTTTGAGTAATGATCAAAGAGAAAAAGTAATTATTTTACAAAAAGAAATAGATAAATTAGAAGCTAGATGTAAGAATAGCTCAGATCCAGTAAATGTTTTTATTTCTAAAATTAAACCTCAAATATTAGAAATGGCAGGCAATGGAGCAGCTTCTAAAGCTTAAAAATCATATTATTTTTGAATTCATATTATATTTTTTATTGTTTTGATGAAACTTTTTGTATACAGTATTTTTTCTCTAAAAAAGTTTCTTTTAACTAAATAAAAAGATGTTTGTTGTTTATTTTGGATTAGGAATAGTAGCATCAATATTTATTGTTTATTTTGGATTACAGTTATCAAAAGAAATATATCATCCAACATTAATAACTTTTTTTTGGATTCTTTATTTAGCATCTGTATTAACAATTATAAATGTTATAGCAACAGGAGCTTTTTATAATATTTTAAGGCTTAAGAGAGGTATCCCTGGTGATCAAGGTCGTATAGGTGATAAAGGAGATTTTGGTGAAACCGGTGTTTGTGATGTACAATGTGATTCTAAAGTATGTATTGTTACTATTATGGATAGCATTAATAAGACATATTCTGAATTAATTACAAAAGCTCTTGGTAAAAATGCTATTGTTAATGAACCTGCCGTTATTAATAATTCAGAAATTACAAATAAAATTAAATTAATTTGTAAATCAGTTGCTTATAAAGAAATTTCAAAAATTAAAGCACCTAAACTTATTAATGATTATGTTGCGGATATATATTCAAAATGGATTAAATTATTAGTTGATTCTGATAAAAGTTCAGGTAAAAAAGTTATTCGAGATTATCTTGAAACTGATGGTATGGATGATTTTCCTGATCTTCCTGGAGATCCATTTAAAGAAATAGAAAAATATGATGTTTATTATTGGGGGTCTGATAGAATATTTCACCCAAGAGTTATTGAATATTGTTCTGACCCTAAAGAATATACTGGTTTAACACAATTACCGCCAGCACCTTTAGAAGGATTATTAACAAATTTATATGGTAAGGTATTTGAAGCAGGAAATGTAGGAACACCTTTAACTGTATCTAGAATAGCCCCACTAAATTTTAATTTTAAAACATATTATTCTTTAGGTGATATTTTTACAAACACTAATATAGCTAGATCGGATGGTAAGTTTATTGAAAAATACGCTGTTCCAGATAGTGAAAAAGAAAGAAGTGAATTTAATTTTGTAGGAGAGGGTCCAAAATTTCCAACAGTAGTTCTAAATGGTTCTCCTAAATATTTAAAACCTCCTCAAGATTGGATTAAAATATGGCGTAATAGAAGAGGTCCACCTGTCACTGTTTGGCAACCTTTGGATTATTATGATAATACTTTAAAGAAATGGTTTAGGGCATGTGGTTGTTTAGCTATGCCTAATTGGGATGATAATAATCCTAGACAACAATATGGATTTAATAATCCAGATGCTCAACCAATTCGTTTAGTCGCAGATGAATTATTAGAAGAAGTTACAAAAGATGGATATACATTTTTATGGAATGATAAAGGCTCTAGAGTTAATGGTGATTTAGCATCATGGAAAAATAATAACCAAGAATATCGTGACTATATGAATATTAGTACATTAGTTACAAATTATAATTATCCAAGTAATGTAAAATCTTATATTTTAAAGAAGCAAGCATTTTTTGTCACAGATGAAATGCAACCATTAAACTTTTCTCATGAATTAGTTGATGAAAAGAAATATGGTATTGCTTTCCATGGTTCACCATATCGTTCAGCTAAATATAGTGTTTTTGCTTGGCTTAAATTACCATTAGAAGTACAACTAACTAATTCCGCAAATTCATATAAAATTTATGTTAAACATTCTGGTCTTAATAAAGTTAATTCATATATGTTAAGAAAACAATATGCCAATAAAACAGAATTAACAACATATATGGGAAGTAATGGAGAAAAGAAGGAATTATCTGAAGATAATAAATTTAATCCTTCCAATATTAAATTAATTTGGCAAATATTATGTATTGATAAAAATGGAAATTTAGATCGTGATTGTAATAGCACATTTTATTTTATTAGAAGTGGGGCTGATACTAAATTATATTTAAAAGTTGAAGTAGATAAAACTGGTAAAGGTGATCCATATTATATTTTATCAAAATTACCAAGTAAAAATAATCCAAATTATGAAAAATTAATGAAAGAATATATTTGGTATAATCCTTTATTATCATCTGGAGCAAAATTAGAAATGAAATAATAATATATTATTTTGCTTTATTTTGTTTTTCTTTTTGTTTTTCTTTTTTAAATTAAATTTCATATTTCATTTTCTTAGTAAAATATAAGAGTTATATAAAAATAAAAATAAAAATGCAAAATACTAGTCAAAGTAGTCAAAGTAGTATTGATAGTAATAATGCTATTTATAAGAAAAAAAAAGAAATTATCACGAATAAAAAAACAGATATATTCATATATTTAATATCAGGATTCATTTTAGGCGCATGTGTATTATTTTATTTAGGTGTTGTAATGTCTAGAGGTATAATTAACCATACAGCATATGGTTTATTTTGGGTAATATATATTATAACCATTATAACATTTGGTAATACTGTATTCAATTATTATACATATGTTGATATTGGTAGTAAAGTAGGGATTAGAGGTAGTGAAGGTGAACCTGGTATTGAGGGTGATAAAGGCGATGATGGTGAGTGTGATAGAGATTGTACTTTAAAATCATATAGTTTAGTAGCTGAAAATAGATTAAATAAAGAATATAATAAAATTATTGGCAAATATATTGGTTCCGAACCAAATCCACCAAAAAAAATTAATAATAAATATATTAAAGATTTAATTAGAAGAATAGTTGATTCTGTTCAATTTCGAGAAATTAGTCAGATTAAACATCCTAATATAGTTTTACAATATGTAGTTGAACATTTTGTTAGATGGTTTGAACTAATAATTAATGCTGATGAAAGCGAAGGTAAAAAACATTTTCAGGACTATATGGATGTATATGGTGAACATGTTGAATGGGAAACAATTATTAAAGATAAGAATAATCCTTTTCACGAAATAGAAAAATATGATGTATTTTATTGGGGTCTTGATAAAGAATTTCATCCAATTAAAATTCAATCTTGTGAAAATATAGAAAAAGAAGAAAAGAAAAAAGCAGAACCAACTGGACCTCTCAAAGTTTTTAGATCTAATTTATATAGTGGTCGAGATTATAATGATGAAAAAACAGGAGCTAAGCGTGATGTATCTACATGGACTCCAGAATCAATAACAATTAGTGGTCAAAAATTACAACCTTTAGGGACGGTAGCGATTAGTCGTCATCGGGATAGTGGTGGTGGAAGATTTATTGAACAAATTGGACCTGAAGAAACAAATCGAATTAATATACCCGGTAATTTTCCTGGTCCTGGTTTTAGTAATGTATTGGTTGCGGGTGATTCAAAATGGGTTAGAAAACCACATCCTGACGCATGGTCATGGAAATGGCATACTATTAGAAAAAATAATTTTAGAAATAGATTTCGTAAAAAGAATTATATGCGAGCCAGTTTCTGGAATGCTGAAAATTTTTACGAAGATGGAGAATTATATATATGTCAAGGTAGTATGATTACTCGTACACAAGAAGACGCTTATAATAATCCTTCTCGCATATTTGGAAGAGAAAATGTTCCATTTGTTTGTATTAATTCAAAAGCATTAGAAGAAGTACCTCATCCACATACTGATTTATGGAATGATTATGGAGGTGGATTTAGCGAAGATGGTGCGGTTAGGGATAATTATGATGGTGAATATAATTTATTTTATTTTAATAGCAATTATGATCCAGATTATAATAGAAAAGCATACAGAATTAAACCAGAATTTATTGATAAAACACCAATGTTTGCGGATTCAATATTTTTCACAAACCCCGAAGAAGTTGATAAAGGTTATGGAATTGGGTTTCAAGATGTTAAATATGATAAAGCTAGAAAACATGGTATGTTTGATTTATTAGATTTAGTTGTTAAATCACCTGTTCAAAGTTTATATACAAATCAAAAATTATTTATTGAACACACTGGATTAAATAGCGCGAATTCATATTTTATTAAAGTTATAGATCCAGAAACAAAAATCCCATCCGATTGTATTGTTCCAAAAGGTAATGATACATCTCGTAATTCATGTAATCCATTGGAAAAAAATCAAATATGGGAAGTTGAATTTTTAGGGCAATCTAAAGAAGTTTGTTTACTTAAATCCATTGAAACAAATAAATATTTATATACAAAAAAAGTTGATAAATTTTCTATGTCAGGTGATATTCCTGAAAGAAATATTAATAATAAACAATTAAAACCATTTTTATGGAGAGTTTTGGAAAATAAATGAATGAATTAATGATGAATGAATTAATGATGAATGAATTAATGATGAATGAATTAATGATTAAATAAAAATATATTGTATTGAGTTTTTAGATATTTTTAATTACATTTTTATATGTTAATATAAATAAATAGAAATGAAAAATAAATTATTTTTTTTATTTTTGTTAGTAATTATTTTAGCAGGATTACTAATTTATTTTAATAAAATATATGAAAAATTTGAAAATGATCCAATGTATAGTGATATGGATATTAATATAGATTCAATGGAAGAAATAAATATAGTAAATTGTACTAAATATCCAAATTTATGTTCTGTTAAAACAACTATATTTCCTTATGAACCTTACCTAGAAAGAAGAGTTTATTATCTGAATAAATTAAAAAATATGGATAAACGTTTTTATCCAGGTGAAAATCTTGAAAGACCACCAACTAAGAAGGAAGAAAGATTAAGCTTTGCGGAAGCAATTCGAAGATGGATAGCTCTTTTTTCAAAAAGATAATTCTCAAATCTAAATCTAAATTCAAATCCAAATATAAATATATAATTTTATTCAGATTCAATAGAATCTATTATTTTTTTTATTTTAGCCCATTGATCAGGTTCTTTCATCATTACTTCTTCAATTGGAATCCATTTTTTAAAAATTTTAGAATATCGACAATTGAAAATATGAGTTCCTGAAGTTTGCTGATTAAATATTACTCTTAAATGATGACTATGTCTTTGGGTTGGAATAGCAGCAAAACCAAGATCTTTAACTTTATTATCATCATTACAATAAGTTTGATATAAATCATCAGTTGCCGTTTTAACAAAAAGCAAATTAGCAAGTAGATCTTTATTAATTATTGTTTTTTCTTGTGTCAAAGCATCTCTTTTTTCTAATTTATCTTCTTTAACTTTTGATTGTTGACGAAAGAATAATTTCTTTTCATCATCTGAAAAATAATAGATATAACTATCATATTTTGGATTTAATGTATGAAAACATATAGCTTTAGAATTATAACCCAAACTTGGAATAAATGTTTTAACGAGATAATCAATTTCTTTGTAATAGAATAAACGTCTAATTTGTAAAGGGCAAATATCAAATACAGGGTCAGGTTGATAGTTCTTTGTTAAAATTTTGTAAATCTGATCATATCTCTGTGTAATGCTGAAAGTTGTATCAATTACTTGACCATCTAATAAAACTAAATCAGAAATTAGAAAAGACCATTCATTATCATAAGTTTTAATAAGTTCACCATTAAATAAAGTATCATTAAATAAATAATCAGCAAAACGATATTGAACATAAATAATCCGAGGATAGTTATGTCCTTCAACAATTTTTTGGTCAATATAAAAACAACAATTTTGTCCTTTGATTTTTGTAAGAAAGAAATAATATGGGTTACCTGCTGTCTTTAAACTTAAAACATGTTGATGGTTTTCAATATTTTTTTTTAAAATATTTGGATTAATTTTAACAAAATCTTTATTATTGATTTTAATTTGATATTTATTATCCAAATATTCAATCATTTTTTGTTTGAAATCATTACATCTGATATTAGATGCTTCTTTATTACAAAACGAAATATTAGAAATTAAAAGGGATTCAATTGCTAACGGCATATTAAAATTAAACTATTTTTATGAAATATGAAATATGAAACGTAATATATAATATACTGTAAATATATTTTATACTAATACTTTTAAAATTAAAAAATCAATTTTTTATTAAAAAATTTTTTGACCAATTATATGTTATTTTTCTTGTTTTTTCTTCTTCTTTATATAAAAGATAAAAGAATAAATATAAACTTTTAAATGGATTTGGTAGATAATAATAATAAAATTTATAAAAAGTTATTATATAAGAAAAAAAGTAACAAAAAACCTCTTTTACATCAAAAAAAAACAAAAAAATTTAGTGAGTCTATATCCAAGCATACAAAACGTAAATATATTAAACCTATTAAAAATGAAAATGAAAAAGAAAAGGAAAAAGAAAAGGAAAAAGAAAATGAATTTGAACAGTCTGGAGGTGAAAGTTTAAGATCATTGTATAAAGCAGCTAATAAAATTTTTCATAAAATAGAAAAAAGAACAAAGGAAATGGATTCCATTACACAAGGGTATATTATTTATGATGATATGTTAAAAAAATTATTAAATGACCGGACAGAGGCTGTCAATTATTTAATGGATAGACATCAACAATTAATTTTATTTGAAAAACAAGAAGCTTATATTGAAGCAATGAAAAAGAAAAATCCACCAAAAGGTGATGTTGATTTTTATCAAACACAGCTTGAAATTATCAAATATCAAAAAACAAAAGTTTCTCAATTTATTGAAGAATATGAAGAAAGAAAGAAGGGGATTGATAAAGAAATTGATCAAATTAGAACTCAAATTAATAAAAAAAAGAAAGTTAAATTAAATGCTACATTACAGAAAAAATTTGATCTTGCTATTGATAACTTTGTTAAATTTGGTGAAAAATTTCAAAAAATAAAAATAGAATTAGATAATGATGAACTTTTTAAAAAACAAACTGACAAAAGTCATATTTCTAAAGAAGCTCTTTCTAGAGCAAATGCTTTCTATAATACTTTTCATAAATTAAAAAGTCAAATAAATTCTCATAAAAATATTCTTCAAACAGCTTATCTTAAAAAAGAAAAATATTTAGAGGTTTATAATTCAATATTTGAGGATCAAGCTAATTATATTAGTGTTAATCAACAATTTGAAGAACAAAAAGAAAATTATAAAAAAATTTCACCCATTTTAGATAAGATTTTTGGGTTTTATATTCCTAATGTAGTATCTAGAAAGCTTCCTGGATTAGATGATGCTAGTTCAAAAATAGATGAATTAATTCTTCAATTTAAAATTGCTGGTGGTGCAATTGAAAAGCAAGTAGTACCTGTAATTGATTTTTGTAATACTTACATTAAACAAGTTAAAGATGTTCAAAATGGGATTATTGGAGAAATGAAAAAAATAAATTCAGAAATGTTTAAAATATCTCCTACTCCACAAGGGGCTGAATTAGGGAAAAAAACTGACGAATTGATTAAAGCAACTAATGAATGTCATCCTTATTTAACTGATGTAATTCAAATCATGGAAAGAGTATTAACTCTACAAGAAAATACAAAACTCAGCGGAGGTGGTTCGGTTAATTATTATAAACAAAATGGTGGAGATCCTACATCAGAACAGATATATAATTTAATGTCTGAGTTTTATAAAAAATTAAAAAGTAATCAAATAATTTTTGCTAATGTTGGTGAAATCAAAGACATTGGTCCGGATGCTCCGAAGTATGATGTAGCAGCTGCTTCTAAACCATTACCGCCAATGCCAAATCGTGATTACCCTCCCGAAAGTACTTTACTTCGTGCGAAGTCATCTGCTAAAGCTGCTGCTGTTGCTGCTGCAGAAGTGCCAGCAGAAACAGCAGGAGAAAATATAGTATATGATCCAGGTACTTTAGTAGGATTAGAATTTCGTAGAGATATGAGTGGAAAACCAACTTCTTCGGCATCATATAATATGGCGGCACCTTCATCTCCAATAACATCATCACCGCCACCACCACCACTACCACTATCATTACCACCGTCTTCATTATCACGTAAATCAACTCAAAGACTTTCTGGTTTGATTGGAGGTCCGAAATCCACCCCATCTCTTCCTCCACCATCACATCAACCATCACCTCCACCACAACAAATGGTAACACCAGCAGTTGCTCAATCTTCATTATCACCTCAATCAACTAAAAGACTTTCTGGTTTGTTAAGATCAGCAGAAGATAGAGGATCAGCCCCATTACCACCAGCACCATCATCAACTAGAATAAATAGATATTCTAATGTTATCCAAGGAGAACCTGAACTTGTATTTGTAAAATCTGAAAATAAAACTGATGAAGAAATTTTAATTAGAAGTATAATCGAAAATAATTTTAATGTAAATAGGGTTAATTTAGCATATATTGATGAAATATTAGATAATAATACAACTGTAGCCATAATATTTTCAAATTATATTGCTGAAGTGGGCTATGCTGATATTTTACAATTATTATTGAAAATAGAAATTAATATTAAAAAGTATTTATTAAGTATTGGTGTTATTATAAATATTGATACAAATGATTGGTTAGAAAAATTAATTAAGAAAAATCGCCTTACACAATATGGAGGAGATATAAAGAAAACAAAAAAGAAATTATTGTTATCTGAAAATAAAAACAAATCTCATAATAATCATTTATATAAAAAAATTAAAACCAAAAATAGCAAAGTTTTAAGAGTTAAAAATAAACATCATGGAGGTTCGATTGATATAGATGAACAAATTATAGGACCATTAAATGAATTAAATGCTAAAATCTTAGACAAGTATAAATCAATTAGTACAGAGAATATTAGTACAGATGATTTATTTGTATTAAATATTATATATTATAGTATTTCCAAATTATATAGTATTACTAGAAAATCTATCGTAGATAGACAAATTAAATTAGCTATTAAAGGAAGTTTAGATACAATTGAAAGTATATTTCATAAATTTGATTTAACTCCTTCATTTAGTATAAATGATTCATTATCAGCTACATCCGTATCAACAAAAACACCATCCTTAATATCAACACCACCTTCCACAGAATCACCCCTAAAACCACAACCAAAAGGTTTAACTATTACAGCAACACCTTTGGGACCTCAAAACGAGGAGGAAGAGGAAGATAATGAATATGTAGGATTGGTTGTATTAAATGATTATAACGAAATGGTTCAAAAAATATTATCGAGTGATAGTGTTTCTAAACTATCTTTATTACCCAATCAATCTTCTTCTTTAATACAAGGAGTTCAAGGTATCGCCCAACAAGGTACATTTCAAACTTCAACTACAACACCTGTTAATATTGAAGATGCAAATATGATTGAAATAATTAATAATATTAAACAATTAATTAAGAATAATTTTCCTTCAGTAATTCAATCTACTAAAATAGCTAAAAAAGATTTGGAAACTCAGGTTGATGAATTTAAAAAATTAGGAGGATTATTTAAAGAGATGGATAAAATTCAAAAGAGTGTTTCTGAAATATCAGGAAAGATTCCTAAATTAGAAATTCAAAAAGCTGATGTTTATATTATGAAAGAAGAAAAGGTAAAGAAATATGAACCAACATTATCAGAAGTTTTAGCTAGACCTATAACTTCTCAGGTTCAAAAAGCAATGGAGAAGAAAGTTGCTGAATTAAAACCTGAAATATTTTCTAATACATTTGAAGCGATGGCTTCTTCAACTCCAACAAATTATTTAGCAGGATTACCTCAATTTGCTTTAAGTTCAATTGGAATAGCAACACCGCAGACACAACAAACCCCCCAAAAATTAACTAGCTTAGTTCCTACAAAACAAGATATTTCTGGTTTTGGATCTTTACCAGGAATATCTGGAATGATATCATTTCCAGGAATAAATGGTCAACCATTTCAAATCAAACCTACACGAAAATTAAATCCATCTGTAACAAAAGATAAATTATTATTAGAACAGGAAGCAGAATTATATCAATTTATTATTTTATATTCACAAGAAGAATTCAATAATTTTATGAATAAAAATAAAGGATTTATTCAAGAGCATCCTATGGCAGCATATTATTTAGCAAGTCCAATGGGTGTAAAATGGTTAACTAGTCCAGATAATAATTTCTTATCATCTAAAGATGGTATTAAAATATTACCTGACATTATTAAAATACTTGACGATCCTAGAGTGAGTGGTCCAAATGGTTATGGTCAAGTTTACATTGAAAAATTAAGAACCTTATCAACCGAAGGAATTCAAGAGAAAGCAAAAAAGGAAGCTTTTGCTGAACTTGCTGTGGCAGAGAAAACACATCAATTAGCTCAAATGAAAGGAATTGAAGCACTTCAAAAAAAATAAATTAATTATTTCTGTTTTTATTTTTTCTTTTTATATTAAATTTCTAGTTTTGTAATTAAGATATAACTAGAATGAGAGAATATTCAGATGATAATCAAATAAATTATGATTGGTATAAACTAGAAAATACTATTCTAGGTGTAAGGGAAAAGAAATCAGGAGGATTTAGTGTTAAAATATATTATTTTGAAAATATAAATTCATTTAAAGAATTATTATTAAAAATACTAGAATATTATAAATATCAATTTATTACTTTTGATACTAGAAGTATTAAAGATAATCATAAAAAAATAATTGAAAAAGAATTAAGAAGTATCGGTTTTGGTTCTTATCAATCACATAACATGGTATTTCAAGAAAAACCTAGAAAAGGTGATATTGTTTTAATTGCTATTAAACCATATATTGGAAGATATGAAAAAGGGAGTGTTTTAAGGGTTTTAACTGGTGCTATCTATCATCCAAGAGGTTTTAAAGTGATGTTAAATGATAAAGATAATACTGTAGGAAGAATTGCAACTATTAGAAAAAAAGGTCACCGAAATTAAATAATTCAGGATAAAGGTATTTATTTTTTTTATTTTACTAATTTTAATTATCTTACTAATTTTTATTTTCTAGGTATAAAAGTTCCAAATACAGCTAAATGGTCTGATTTAATTGGAAAAAATAAAGAATCATATGTAATATTATATTTATTTTTGGTATTTTCATTAAATATTATACGATCACACCAGCTTGGTATTCTAGGTTGTTCTTTTGAAAAAACTTCATATACATTTTTAGATGCTTCTACTAATTTACATGTCGGATGGAATCTAATTTTCTTTTCATATATTTTAAAAGGCATAAGACTAGTAGTGGTTTGATTTTTATTATTCGATTGTAAGTTTATCAATTGGTCTTTTTCTAGATACTGTTTCATTGTTTTTTTAAAAATTTTAGTTAAAATTCTTTTATCTTCGTATTGATAATTCTTTTGAGTCATATCATTTATAAGATTTTTATATTTATCAATTGTACTGATTGAATTATTTTTTTTAGTTGTAGTTTTATTTGTATGTGGTTTAATGTTAGGATCTACCCTAAAATTTAAATCACCAAACCATATAATATTATGTTTTGGTAAAATCATTTTAAAAGTACTTGTTCTAGATCTAGATCTTGACTTAGGTTTTTTCTTTGAGATCAATGTTAAGCTTCTATTAATTTTTTTATTAATAGCTTCGTATAATTTATTCATTTGCTTAATTCTTTTATCTAAACCTTGTCCTGTTTCTAATTCTTTTGGTTTAAAAGGTAAATGATTATTTATTAAAAGTGTATTATCGATTTTAACAGCAACTAAACCCTTGCTACAACATTTTCCAATTAAACAACTTGAATTATCACATATTTTGATAACTTTAATATCTGATTTTCTTAATGGTATTTTGGAGAGTATAATAATTTTTATTCTAACAAAATTAAGTTTAACTAAACCTTTTATAAATTCTTCTTTAATTAATTGATGTGTATTAAACTTTTTTTGAAAATATTCAGTGCTACCAGAATTAGGATTATCTTCTTGTAAACCGATAATTATTATATCCATATTATTAAGTTTATTGAATTTATATGTAGTTTCTTTATCTAAAGTTAAAGTTTCGATTTCATTAAATGATGATTGACCAGTATTTATAGAAATAATACCAAATGATTTATTTTTATTTGTTTTTTTATTTCCATTTGTAATTATTGTAGTTGTAGTTGTTTTTGTTTTTTCATTTATATCAGATTTAACCATGATTAAATGTTGATTTTTACTATATATTGATATATAATAAAAATTTTATAAAAATATTGAAAAGTGTAAAACTAATGTTTGATGATTGATGATTCTTATTTTACATATTTTTTTGTTTAATCAGCATTCTTAAATCATTGATAAATTTTTCATCTTTTCCAACCATCTCAAGAGTTTTAACATGAGTTCTATTTAATAATTTAATTTCACCATTATTAACCCCATCAATAATATTTTCATATTTCTGCTGATATTCAAGAGGTCTTGAAAATTCTGTTTTTTCTTTTTTTACATCAATTAAATATTGATCATATGTTATATCAGTTCGGTTGATAAAATCATCATCAAATAATGATGTTGAACCACACCATATTTGTTTAACTAAGGCTTCCGAAACAGTCTCTCCATTTTTATTTTTATATTTTAAAGCTGTTTTTGAAGTTGTAAGAATAGTATATTTATCCATAAAAATATTAACCATTGTTGTAGAATCGCATGTTCTTTTTGAAATAGAATTCGTCTTACATAATTTTTTATATTGATCTGATGAACTATCTGAATATTTTTCTTTCATTATTTTATGTACCATATCAAGTCTAACATCTGATTGACGTTTAGATTTGTATTCTTCAAATGAAATATCAG
>JACCED011233917.1_pt1 | contig 55263 bp, 33 predicted proteins | sample 7455021 | NCBI WGS metagenome assembly JACCED01 (sample SAMN15323456, study PRJNA562643) | freshwater metagenome | isolation source: river surface water | place: USA:Blue River Watershed | collected 2017-08-19
ATCAGTTAAAGTCAAACACATTTCTAAGAATTTATTCTTAAACCTGTTATATTCTTTTCTAGCGTAATCAATACTGTTAATAAAGTTAACAGAAGAATCAGTCAAGAATAACGAAGAATAAATTGTCGGTGCAGAATGTCTAAGTATCTTGCCGCCATTTCCAGTTAACAATAAATCCCTAACATTATTAGAGTCTAAAAGATTTCCTTTTACACCAAATGTATTATTCCCAATTTCAACATAATGGCCTCGCATTTGTCCCAAAGTAATATAGTCCACTGACTTATTCAATGGATTAAATTCTAGGTTAGATGGAATAGAATAATATCCTAACGCACTGACAGAATTACTGTAGATAAAAATATCTATTTTGTCATTTAAAGCTAAAGTTTGGAATATATAAACAGCCTTGCGAACACCTACTATTCTAATTTCAAATCCATCTCTTGGGATTTCTCTGTTATTAACAAAAACTTTTAAGTTAGGTGCTCTTACAATTTGCTCAGGCAGAATGTCAATTTCAAAATAATTTGCAGTGCCATCATAAGAAGCAGTTATATGTTGATATTGTTTAGTAGGTTCAGCAACTGTGTCCCATACATTAATATCGTAAGTTTGGGTTTGATTAATTAATTTTTGTATATAGCCAATGTTGATCTTTTTAGTAACAACTAAATCTACTGGCCTATAACTAAATGTATCGTTATCAAAACTATTTTCAAATGTAATATCAGCTACTGATCCAGAGATGCTGTTATAATAGATAGCAAATCTAAGCACAGAGTCAATTAAACCTGTGCCTGGTCTGTAAGAAAATATTTTTGTTCCCTTAAAGGTACTTTCAGGATATGCAACTTGGTCGCTAAAACTAATTCCTTTGTCGTCGATAACATCAAACAGAGGAGCTTGATTTTTTGTTTGTTTAGCCTGCGACTTAACCCAAGAAGCACCGTTAAACCAATAAGACATCTTTGGGTTCCAACCTTCTTTGGCAACGATATAATCATAGGCAGATGCAGTTTTAATTGGAATTAATTCAATTCTTGGTTTTATAAATCTGAACCGACCTATATTAATTTCTGCTTGAGCAGGTTGTTCGAACAACAACTCGTAGTCGTTGGGTATTTGTGCTACCCTACCAACATACTGTCCGTTCCAGTTAAAGATAAAACTACCCACTTCAAGTTCGTCTCTAAAAATAGTCGAACGGGATGTAGAAGCAGGCGGAAATATGTCATACATTCTATAAGTACCAATGGCAACGCTAACGGTACCAGTTCCTATTCCGTCAAATGTCTGCGATGTGCTTTGATCTTTAAATCCAACACGATAAATTTTACTTCTAACAGCAATGTCAAGATCGTTAGGAAATAAAACAGTTTGCCCTTCTTTATAATCCATTACCGGTAGTGCAGAAACTTGTTGATTGTTAATCTGTGCAAACGCATCGGTAATTTCTGGCCACAATTGACTGACTGACGAACTAATAATTTGTTCGTCTACTCTATCGATAAAATCTAATAGATTCCTACCATAGTTAAACAACTGTAGGTCAGGGTCAAATTCAATAATAGGACGCTTTGCACGAGCTGCCTCATTAATAAGTATTTCAGTTTTATTGTACTCTGCTGTTTTTAATATAACATCTTCGTGAAACCAGCGATTGGCTCTAGACCAAGCATTTTTATCTGCAGACTGTCTTTTAATTGTTATGTAGTCAACATCTCCAACTCCCAGTGTAGGTTCGTCGTAGTTGGTCATGTCAAAACCTATAATGTCGAAGGGGATATTAGTTCCTGAGGTGTTTCCTTCGATTGATTGCAAATCGCTGTATTTGACTAATTTTATGCCAGTACCAACACCCTCAACAATATAAGTTTTATTCCTATATTCTTCTGGTGTTATTGTACCATCAAAAAATACTTTTAGTCCATTGGTAAACACAATACCAGTTGGAGAAGTATAAGTCTTCTTGTTTAAAATATCCGTGTTGACATTTACATCGCCGCCTAGACCTTCAACAATCTTAATCTTACCAAAAATATTAGGATTGTTAGCATCTTGGTAGTATAGAGTTGTTAGCGGTGCAGTGATAGGTGGTGACGGAATAATGTCACCGGATGTAGATTTAAAATATTCTCTTCCAGAGTAAGTATTACCTTTACTAACTAAGATTCTATGTCCAACAGGAATTTCTCTAGCAAATTCTAAATTAACTTGACCGTCGGCTGCTATGTTAATTTTCCATAGACCTTTGCGGCGCTCCATTGGTACAATAGAACCGCTGGCAGTAATCCAGTCAGTATTTGGTGTTAATGCGCCCAGGAATACAATATACGATCCGTCAGGAAAGCTGGTTTCTCCGTCGATATCTCCGATAATTTTTAAAGACGGTTGATTCCAATATGCACCATCAATACTAGAGAAACTTGCATCTGTTGCATACTTTACATAGTTAATAATTGGAGATGTAAAATAATAGTCCTGGTCGTCCTTTAAGGGAACAGTAAAAATTACATTGCCCGAAGTAACACCGTTGTTGCTTACTCCAAAAATTTCTCTAGTAGACGACTTCTGACTAAAGTTTTTTAATCCGTCGGTGCCAGGTTCTGTTTGTATCCATAAGCCAGTACCACCCGAAGGCACAGTAAAATTGTAAGTTACACCTCGAACTAGCGTAATCTCAGGATTGAGATCCGACCCAGTTTGATCTGTAGTATAAGAATTGGTTTGTCTTGAAAAGACAAATGTCTTAGGTACTAAAGGATTACCTGAAGTTATTGTAACTGCGTCAGGACCATTGGGTAACCAATAGTATCTTGTATAGTTAATAAATTTATCTAGATCAATTCTAGGATTGTAATTGTAGTACTCAGACTTAAACAATCTATTGTGGTTATCTGTCTTACCACCATAGTAACCAATTTTAGTAATCAGATCATTATAGTCACTGTATAGATCTATTTGTTGTCTTTCATTTTTAACAACAACAGCTGGCTCAAATTGATAATTGCTTTTATTTGTATCTGTTTCTTCAACAAAACTACCAGCCGATCCATAACTCAATGAAAATTTTCTTCCAACAAAGCCGTTAATTCTAGTTAAGTCGGGTTCACTTACTAGTTGATCAAATGTCGCGCCTAAGAATTTCTTATTTGCTTCGGTGCGAAAAATGTCCGGAAGAAAATTTAATGTCTTTCTGATTGCCATTGTTTGCCTGTTTAATTAACTTCGACTATACCTTGATTTAGTTGACTTGCAGTAACCGCACTGATAATTTCAACATCGTTTACTGTAGCCGCACTAATAATGATTTCATTTGCTTCAGCATTAATTTGCTGTAGGCTTCCAAACTTGATTGAGCTATCTCTAGGAACTATTACAATACTTGCAATATTTGGTGTTAGCATCTTGTGCAAGAACGCTGCCAATTCAGAGAAGTAAAAAGTTTCACCAAAGTCCCAGTTATCAACTTCAAAATATTGATTAATTGCACTGATCACAGAAGTCTTAATGTCAGCATCGGTGATGTTTAAGTTTGGATTCTTAACTACTTTAAAAACTGCCTGTAAATTTGGATGAGCCTTGCTACCAAAAATAGGTTTATAATTAGCAGGTTGTAGTACAATTGTATCACTCATTGCTTTTAAGTTATTTAACTCACCAAATTCAACTGCCAATTCTGCTGTAGTAGGAATGTCAGGCTGTGCTACAACACTCGATATGTCTTGAATCCACTCTCTATAAGCACGATCATAATTAGCCGTAAGCATGTAAACATCCATGATATTGCTAATACTAGGATCAACTCTACGAGAGTTGGGACTGTTATGTCTGTATTGATAATAAAGGTTTCTTCTACCTATAAAGGCTGCAAATCTTGTTAATGCAGTGCCAAGAGTCTTGCCTTGTGTACCTTGTATCACTGCATGGAAGGTACCAGGAGTAGTAAGGAAAAATACTTGTCCAATTTGATAGACATCAATTTGAGCCAATGCTTCAGTCAATGTAGCATATTCTGAAATGATTTCACCATTGGGTACCAGTCTGGTATTCAAGTATCTGTTAAATGATGTTCCTGTTACTGATTCAAAAAATACATACTTGCCACCAACATTAGTCGATGGTGATACAATCTGCTCAAACAGCATCGGATCATCGGGCACCCCGTCGTTGTCTGAATCAGCATAAGTTAAATAAATTCTTGTGCTATCAATGTATCCATCGATGTCAACTAACTGTTTATGCACTGCCCAAACTTTATTCTTACCCAGTGGAGTGTAATCATCGGGCTTGCTATTTGTTTTTAGGATGTTAATATGATCTTGAATTACCCGACCAACTTTGCTGTCATAGACTTTTAACGACTTATCAAAGTAAAAAGTTGTTTCAACAGGACTATGGAATATGTATTCAATTCCTTTATGGCTAACAAGGTATTGATCGTTGTTACTGTTATATTCAAACTTTAACAACCATGTTGTATCTCTTGCTAGATTAACATCTCTGATTAATCTCCAACTTTGTGTTACATCACTGTAAGCCAATCCAAAGTTTTTATAACTCTTAATAAGATTTACCACGGTGGTAGTAAAGCCAGAAGAAAAATTATTCTTGTACACAGGAATAATTGAGTGCACAACAGCACCTGAAGGGATTCTATCGTTTAAAGTAACAGGACCTTGACCATTGGTGAAGTTTCCTAGTCCGCTGTTGGTGCCATCATCGATTACACTTAGTATAGAAGAGTAAATTTCCAACTTATCGTCGGCTCTGTCAGGAGTACCAGCAACTAGACTGTTAGATGCAGTAAAGTAATAGCCATTGGGAGCAACAAATTTAACTAATGCACCAACTCTAAGGAACTTGCTATTACCAGAAACTGCTGTTGCTATTTTGTATGGCGTATTAAATCTAACAAAGTATCCGGTTGAGTTATTGTTACCAACAGAGCTCTGATGCCATTCTACTGTTGCATCATAGGCTTCGCCGTCACCAAATCCTGTATCAGTTCCTGTTCCTGTAGCAACAAAATTTGTTCCTACTGTATTTGAGCCGGCACCAATGGCAGTAAAGTCTGTTGTTCCAACTTGCGTAATAATATATCTACGGCCAATTATAAATTGGCCTGCGGTTAATACTGTTCCAGGCAAAGTAATCGAGTCTGCCTGAGAATAATACTTGTGAATCATTTCTTTGCTGGCAATGATATCGTTTATTACACGATCGTAAACTATATTCTGAATATCATTTTGACTGCGGAAACTAAATGTAAACGACTTTACATAATCATTTTTGTAGATAACACCGTCTTCGCCAAAGATATTTGTACTAGAATACTTTCCAGTTGTATCAATCATATCCAAATATCTACTCAAACCCGAGCTAGTACGGTTAATTGATTTAACTTTTAAAACCTGACTAAAGGTTGTATACGGAAGGATATTATAATCCTCTCCAGTGATCATTCTGTTTTGTGTATAATATTGTTGTGGTGCTTTTTGTTTAATCTGGCTAGTAGTTTCTCTAGCCGAAGCATTAGCCACAGTATATTTTAAACTTGCACGGAATGTAATAGTTTCGACTCGACCTAATCTGCTAATGTAATTAAACGACACAGATATAGAACGCATTTCATCAGGAGTAACCCTGTAATTTAATCCATTGGCAGTTCTGTAGTAAAGTCTAAAGTTTCCTTGAGGGATATTTGTAAATGATCCGTCACCAAATACTAGACTAATTTGATCATTAGCACGGGTAGTAACTTGATAAAGATTCTTGTCACTGATATTATTGTAAACAATGTTTACACCAGATGTTGCAGGAACTCGGGTCCATAATTCATTTGTGGTCCCATCGGCATTTAAACTATACAACCAAATATCGTTATTGTTAATATTATTAACATCAATGTCAATGACTTTGTTAGGTATAGCTTCACTTACTGAGAAATCTATACTGGCAATATCGCCTTGTTTAAAATAGAAAAAGAATCCGGTATTGTTACTGGTGTTTCCGTTATTGTCATTGCGGTATAAAAAATTAAAAGGTTTGTTAAAGTCAGGTGCAGACTCGTAGACATAATTTTTACCAATGGTAGTTGCACTGACTAATTCAAAACTTGTTTTTGTACTTTCAATAATTGAATCGTACTTGTAAATTGGAATAATATTTGGAACAATATTAATACCGTATTCTTCTGTTACTACACCATTGATATCTTGTCTATTAGATGGACGACCAATAATTTGCGTATTAACAATTGCCGCATTTAATACTGCGGTAAACTGCTCAAGCCAGTTATCGTTAGACGGATCAGACCAATTGATAATAACATTACTTAGATTAAAGCCGTCGCTGTCAAAAATGTTTTCGGTAGTAGAAACGCTGTCAATTTTTATATAACCAATGGCAGGTACACTTCTTTTTGGAGTATAGCTAATTAATTTAGCCAACTTTAAAACACTATCTCTTCTTTCGGCTGTATCGAGAAAGTTTTCTCTGGCGTTTAGGTCTGTTCGGAAAGCAAGACTCTGACCTAAGAATGCAATCAGATCAATTAAAGCAATAAATTCACTGCTTTCTGTGAAGTCGTTAAAATCCTCCGGATAGTAGATTTTAATATAGTCAATCATTGACTTACGAAGTGTTTCAAAATCGTAAGTAGTAAAATCGGCTTCGCGGAAAGTCTGATAGATCTTTTTCCAATCTTCTGCCGATAGCAATCCAGTCTGACGAGATATAATAGCCATGTTAATCGTCTCTATTCATGTATTTATTCGTAAAATAATATGGTACTTTAACCCACAATAGTCAGAACTTTTGATTGCTTGTCAAATTGCAAAGCCATTTTTTCAACTTGGCTAGTTAACACATATCTTAACTCTAACTCAATTTGTATTCCGTGTTCATATTCTGTAATTGTTACATTGTCTGTTTCAATTCTAGGATCGTAATTGACTACTGCCTTAACATCATCAACAATTAGTGCTCTAATCTCTTCTGTTAATGGTTCAAATAGTACATCCCATATTATTGTTCCAAATCTAGGATTCATTAATTTCTGACCTTTTCTAATAGAGAAATGGTTAAAGAGATCCTGTCTTACTAGCTCAAAGTCTGTAAGATTGAATTTTCGATATCTATTGTAGGTACTGAATCCAAAATATGTAGTCATAATATTATTTAACCTGATCCGCGACCGCCAAGAGTGTTAACAGCATAGCGACCATTGTTGAAATAGGTACCGCCTGTTGTTCTGTTGGCATCTTGACCTTGACCGGTTTCTCTCCATGTCTTTGCTCCGCCTGCGCCTAATAGGTGTGCTGTACTTAACATACCGCCAACAGTACTAGGATCGTCGCCGGGCTTGATAGCACCAATTCTAGTCATGGTATTATAATTTTTTTCAAGTAGACGATCCATGGACTTTTCTTGCACCGACGGATTACCTAAAAACGATTCTTTGGAATTTACTCCGTCTTTTCCAGTCCAGCTACTTGGATACTGTACCGCGGCTGTTCCGTACTTGGCATAAGCATCAGGTTTGATATAACCTTGATCTGTTAACGCTGCGGCACCCATTTGATATTTGCCTAGGTAATTGCCTCTAGCGGCTTCTGTTGCTCCGTAGTTAAATCTACTTTCGGACCAGGCCAGCTGTGTTTTAACTGCTTTTACCTGCGTTTCATCAAGGTTACCTACTCCTCTGGTAGGAGTAGGATTATCGCTACGATACATATAGCTAGGATCTACTCCGTTTTTAACTGACTTGCCTGTGGCTTCTAGTGGACCGGTATCTTGACTAGCTGCCGGCCCGGTCCACTTAGTGGACCCATCAGGGTTAGTTTCAACACCGGTACTACCAGGTTTAACCGATCCCGGAGTGTTACCATATCCGGGTCCCGCTGGAGATCCTGTGGCAGTACTGGCATCAGGATTAGAACCAGAATTGTTTCCAACTCCAGACGCACTAGCGGCGCTACCAGCTGCTGGGTTTGCTTCTCCTTCAGAGTCTCTGGGCCAAGGTTCGTGCGATGTTACTTTTTTAGCAATGCTCTTGATTTTACCTTCTTGGCTTTTCCAGTCTGCGCCTTGTTTTTCTGTGTCGGCATGATCGTTAACATTAATTGGATCAGGTTTATCAACAGTTGGTCCATCGCCTGAATTAAGTTTTATGGTTCCGCCTTTAAGGGTCAAGTCGCCACCACAGCTAAAGCTACCTTCGCCGCCAGGATTTAAACTAATTTGCCCACTTGCGCCAATTTCAATATCACTACCATAAAAAGTAGATTTTTCTTTGGTAACTAAAGTTAAACTGTTTGCTTCGATATTCATTTCTTTTTTGGCGCATAGCTTAAATGCACCTTCGGCATGAATATACATGTCTTTGTCGCCGTGGAAGTTAAAATCGCCCTTGGCTCTAATGTTAAGATCTTTTTCAGCATAGATGTTTAGACTACCTTCTTTATCTAATTCTATCCAAACAGTGCCTTTGCTGTTAATAATGTGAAATACTTCTTCACTGTCATTCATCATTATTTGATGACCTGCAGATGATCTTAATCGGAACAAACGGTTTTTGTCTTGGTAATCACCGTCGTCCATTACTAAAGAGTGACCGCCTTTGCGTCCAATTACCTTTAATTCGTTTTCTTCGATAGGACGGCCGGGAGTGTTTATACCAAAAACTGTACTAGGACTTTCTCGTTGACTGCTACTACTAACGACCCCACGAGTGGTATCTTTGTTTAAACCTTGTTCAATTATTGCCTTAAAGTGATCCTCATGTATGGGCTTTTTCTTTGTAGCAAAGTCTTCCCAGCTCTCTTCAGCGTTTTCGTTAAACTCAACAACAGGGACCAGATCCCCTTTTTCAGCCTGTTTTACATCAGAGTCTTTTACTTCTGAGTCGTCGTATTTGCCACCACCGATTGCCGGAACCATATAGTGTCCAATCTGTGCCGGTATGCAGGCAAACCAAAATCCTCGCAAGGGGTCGCCGGCAACAAAAGTACACAGAACATAGTTGTCTATATCGGGCGGTGTAAACCACATTCCGTAGGTATGTCTAACATCCTTGTAACTTTTCTTTTTGTTATCTGGAGGATCCTGTGCCGAGGCACCAAAGAATGGACTAGCATAACTTACTGTACGCCAGTTCAATTGATTAGCTTCGTCGCCACCGAGGTCAGGAATCCAAACCTGTAGCCTACCACTCATTGTTGGATCTAAGTTATTTTTAATTTTTCCAACATAGGGCCCAGAGTCAATTCGGACTCCAGGAGAGTCTTCTCTTCTTGCAAATATTGGTACTTTTGTACCAATTCGTCGATCAGTGTTAAAAGACATAGTTTGTTAATTTATCCAAAGAAAATATTTTCTGTGTCAGCCGACGAAACATTTGTGGCTGGTCTATTTGGAGGATAGCGATTTAGTAAACTTCTAGTTTCTCGTGCAGCTTCTGCTTCATCATTGCCTTCAATAGGCCCAGTGGAACGACGATCTATAGGACCAGGGTCGTAAAGCTCGCCAGTCTCAGGATTTCGTTTGAGCAACGACAACGACCCATCTTCTGCTCTAACATCCATGCCACTGGTATTCATCATTTCAAGAGATCGCTGATTTGCCCGACCGAGAGCCTGCGATCTAGCATTGCCTAAACTGTCATTGCCAGATCGTTCACCGGCACTAGATCCGCCTACTTCAGATTCTCCAAAAAGTCTAATGCAGTCAAGGTTTTGTATAAATTGCCCTCTTTCAAATGTACTATCTACTTTAAGTACACGATAAATTCCGCTAAACACCGAACTTGGATAGGTGTTAAAATCCATCTGTCCAGTTTCTTGGTCTAGATCCGTTGGAGTTCTAAAAAATATACTTACATATACTTCTTCGGTGTCCATATTTAAACTGTCGCCGCTTCCTTGATTGGGCCCGTAATAGATATCATCTTGTTTAACAAATTCAGGATCACCGGCAATTTTTAATTGCACATTAATCATATCACCGCGACTACTACTCATTAACGAATTGTAGAAATCGTTTGAAGCAGTTTTTTTAGTATCGTTTTTACCTTGTTGCTGGCCAGCCAAAGGAGCATTACCAGCAAACACATTTTTTCTAAGAGGCGCTATTGTTCCTTTGCCTTCGGGCGTTCCACTACCTTTATTATTTTTTTCTTCTGCGTTTTCGTCGTTATTGGGTTTGACTTCTTCCTTAGCTAGTTTTTCTTTGTCAGAAGTCATCATGGTATAGAACATTGTGTTGAAGTCAACATTGAAGTCCAAAATTTCTTGGTTTAATCCTGTATAGATCCAGTTATATTCTTTTGACCATTGAGATTGAGGCGGTTGTTTCACTGGTGCATCAACAAATTTAGTATTATAAATTACATACTCGATTACATGATATGTAATTGTTTTTTGATGAGTATTTCTTTTAGTATCAAATTCGCCGTATTTTATTTCAGGAACAATTTTGAACCATTTCATTGTTCCATCACCACCGCCGCCAGGTTTCATTTGATTTTCAACATAAGTACTGCTTCGAACTACCAGATTTATAAAATCTATTATAGATGTTCCTGCGTTAACTGGAAATCTTTGTTTGTTTAATACTAACGGTATTGGTTGTCCACTCTTTGTTTTACCCAATGCATCAGCGGTACTAATAGGAGCACTGTCGCCGGGCATAGGGCTACTCTTAATTTCGTTATCTTTGTTAGTTACAATTTTTGCACTAGAGATTGATCCCGCAATTTCAAACTTGTAAATATCGGCCATCCCGTAGTTTTCTTTTTTAACTTGTTCTTGATGAAAGTCGTTTAGTGCCTTACAAAAACTGCCCTTGGCTTCACTATCAAAAATTTCTCCTACTGTTTCACCATTGGCCTCAAACATTGCCGGAGTTGTACCAACAGTTTGTTGATAAGCATGATGACTAAATGGTATAGCTGTGAATTTATATTCAGCACCTTTGGAGCCAACTTTAATATCACAACCAATTAACCCAACTTGAAAATATTTTGTGGCTCCAGGTATAGAGTTTATAACTCCGCCGCTTTCGTCATTGGCATGAAAATCAACCTGTAGTGTAAACAACATTTCATACCAGTTTTGAACCCCAAAGCCATTGGCTAGATCTAGTATTCTATCCATGAGAGTCATACCGTAGGGCTCAATAACTGTAAATTCAGCTGTTATTACATTACTACTACGACTTTTAGAATTAAGACCAATGATGCTTTCTAATTTAAAATTTTCAAAATAAAAATCTTCTCGAAAATTAGCATTGCGATTTTCTCTACGACCACCACTAGCAATTATAACTTCACCGCTAACAGTCCCCGGTGTGTACTCATTGGTCTTGGCTGCATACAAAGTAATACCGTAGGTATAGTTTACATATTCATTTAAAGGATTTGGTCTAGGACCACCTCCGCTGCCCCCGCTAGAGTCTGATAAAGACTGAGGACTAAAAGACCCCCTTGAAAAATCAGTAGGTGGTGTTATTGCATTTGATATGTTAGTATCAGCCGAATATGTTCGTGCACCTGCATTGCTTTCATCTGGTCCAGAAAAAAGAAAGGTGCCGCCATTGACAAACCCAATCATGTTACGCGGTTCTGGTAATATGCCATCAGGATTAGGAGGCGGAATAATTTTTCCATCTAATATTCCTGTAGTGCCAGGAGGGTTGCGATTAAATAGTCTTTCAAGGCTGGTTAGCGGTTGAGGTAAGACTCCGCCTTCGCTTCCAGAATTATTAGCACCAGAACTCTTATCGTCTTCGTTAGCCATATTATATTCCTAGTGCTGAAATAATTACATCTTTGTTAGGAATATAAATTACTTGACCAGAGTAAAAATCAAAGACTGGGTCTTTAATAGTATTTGGATTTCTTGCTGCAAATACCCACCACAGCGAAGAATATCCATAAAGGTCAGCTGCTAGTAAATCGGGTCTGTATGCATAGGTAGGACCTATCGTATAAGAAATATCCAGAGGATTTTTTGGAATACTACGATACTCTAAAACATCTAAAAACTTACCAAAGTTTTTTGTTTTGTAGTAAGGACTGTATTTGCTATATTCTGCCATTAGATAAATCCTCTATCAATTAATTGACCAGCTGCAAAACCATCAAGGTCAAATCCTGTGATTGTATTCTTACTGTAAGCAGGTTGTAATTGTATGCTAATTGTACTAATAGTTGGAATTCTGGTTCCATTTGATTCTATGTAGTCAACTTCACTTGGCATGACATGATTGAATTGTGTTACCAAACAAGGAACATGAGGGAAATAGTATTCACCGTATCCATCTAAGAAAACCAATGGAGGTGGATTTCCAGCGTTGGCACTGCTACCAAAATACATCTTTGTTGCGGCTCTAAAGAAATAAATACAACCTAAGACGAATTCTGCTTCCGAAGCATTTTGAGCAGTGAACTCGGCATTTATTTGAATCGCCTGTATTTCACTGTTTTCATAGGTGTAATGAGGATAGTTACTATGGGTAAATCTTTGTGCACCATAGTTAGCCTGATAAGTTACATTCACTTGAGGCGTATGTGGAAAAATAACACCGCCAGCATTACCTAAAGGAGCCATGACACCACTAAAACTCAGTGCTGGACAAGTGACTTTGATACGCCAGTCGGTGCCTCGCCCCGGTGACCCACCAAATGTCACATTAGTATCACCGGCATCTGCACGGGATAATATTCCTCCAATTGGTAATCCAGCAGAAGCCAGTCTGGCCGCGCCAGGATTACTTAAAAAACTTGTAGTCGCTCTGGATATCGCAGCTCCTGCCGCAAAACCAACCGCCGCTCCAACTATACCTTTTGCCCAAGATGCCATATGTAACCTCTTATACTATATTTATAAGAAAAATAATATGGTATTTTAATCAAGGTTGCATTATTAACATTTTTATGTTACATTACAAACGCAGAAATATCTGCCAAGGAGAACTAAAATTAAACACAACTATCTAAACAATAAGGATATTCTCAAAGAGATACACCGAAGTAAAAATACATATTGTTCGTACTTGTCGCCAGACTGCTCTGATTATGACATGATTATTCAAAATTTAGATCAGATCAACGACGAAACTATTAACCAAGCAAGAGAAAACCGGGCAGACCGACTGGCCCGTTTAGCATTAGATCAAGCTACTGCCAATGGTGAAAAACGAAAATTAGACGAATTTCAAGTTGAACTTGAGTCTGTTAAGGCAACTGATGTTATTTTTCGTGTAATGACATGGGCGCATGTGCCTGTTGCAGACAGTAAGAAAAAAGTAGTCGAAGAAACAGATGAAGATTATATTCATACCGAATACGACGACGACGACGATACTAAAGCACCTCCTGTCGCTGTAAAGTATGTAAAATGCAATTTTCCTCCATTTCAACATTTTAAAATTGACAATTCGGGCAAATTCTACTGTGTGGGCAAAAGTCATTGGAAGGGCAATTTAGAAGACGGTGAGTGGTCTAGAGATCATGGCACCATGACTAAAACACTAGCTATGATGTTTATGAAACTATGCGAGCGTTATGCTACTCGTTCAAATTGGCGAGGTTATACCTATAACGACGAAATGCGTAGCCAAGCACTGTTACAGCTCAGCCAAATTGGACTACAATTTGACGAATCAAAATCGCAAAACCCGTTTGCCTATTACACCGCAGCCATTACTAACAGTTTTACCCGTGTACTAAACATCGAAAAGCGTAATCAAAACCTTCGCGATGATATCTTAGAAATGAATAACTTTAATCCAAGTTATACAAGGCAGGGATTAATGAGTGGCGGGCATTACGGCGACGGCGACCACGACTAAATTGCCGTTAAAGTAGACTTTTATACAGGCGTTTTGCTACACTATACCTATGAGTAATCTACTTAAAAAAGCCGCAGTCTTCACTGATATTCATTTTGGCCTTAAATCAAACAGCCAATTGCACAATGAGGACTGCCTAACCTTTATCCGTTGGGCTACTACAAAAGCCCGTGAAGAAGGATGCGAGACAGCATTGTTCTTAGGTGACTGGCACAACAATCGTGCATCAATAAATATTGTTACCCTAAACTACAGTCTTAGGGCCCTGGAGCACCTAAATGATAATTTTGATGCTGTTTATTTCATTCCTGGCAACCACGATCTCTATTATCGCGACAAACGAGATATACAAAGCGTGGCATGGGGGGCACATCTCGGAAGGGTGCAAATCGTTAACGATTGGTTTAGCAGTGGTGATGTGGTTATTGCCCCTTGGCTTGTGGGCGACGACTATAAAAAAATACCTAATTTAAAAGGCAAATACATGTTTGGGCACTTTGAGTTGCCCGGTTATATGATGAATGCCATGGTAGAAATGCCCGACCATGGCGAAGTTAAAAGAGAACACTTTAATAACTTTGAACATGTGTTTACTGGACACTTTCACAAGCGTCAAACTAAAAAGAATATTACCTACATTGGCAACTGTTTCCCGCATAATTATGCAGATGCCGGTGACGACGAACGAGGGCTAATGATTCTAGAGTGGGGTAAAGAGCCTGAGTTTCATGCATGGCCCGATCAACCTAAATATCGTGTTTATAGCCTTAGTGCAGTTCTAGATAACCCAGATCAGTTACTGTCAGCAGGTATGCATGCCAGAATTAATTTGGATATTGATATCAGTTATGAAGAAGCCAGTTTTATCAAAGACACATTTATGGACAGCCATAAATTGCGAGAAATTAAACTGATTCCTCAACATACAGTTGAACTTGAAAATATAGCGGCACAAGGAAACATTGCCTTTCAAAGCGTTGATCAGATTGTGTCAGGCCAATTGACTAACATCGAGAGCGATCACTACAATACTAAGTTATTGCTGGAAATTTATCAAAATCTATGACCATTAAAATAAAGTCAGTAACTGCAAAAAACTTTTTGTCTATTGGAAATGTTACACAGAGTGTTAACCTAGACAGATCCGACTTAACATTAATTTTAGGTGAAAACCTAGACCTAGGCGGTGACGATTCAGGTGCCCGTAACGGTACTGGTAAAAGTGCCCTACTTAATATTGTAAGCTATGCTTTATACGGGCAGGCACTAACTAACATCAAAAAAGACAATCTAATCAATCGTACCAACGGCAAAGCCATGTTGGTTACCGTTGATTTTGAAAAAGACGGCGTTGATTATCGTATCGAGCGCGGTCGTAAACCCAATATTATGAAGTTCTTTGTTGGGGATGTTGAACAGCAAAGCAACGACGAGAGCCAAGGCGATAGCCGTGAAACACAGGCTGCCATTGAAAAACTAGTTTGCATGAGTCACGATATGTTCCAACATATTGTAGCTCTTAATACCTATACGCAACCTTTCTTAAGTTTAAAGGCCAACGAACAAAGAACTATCATTGAGCAATTGTTAGGCATCACTTTGCTCAGTGAAAAAGCCGAAGCACTTAAAGAGCGTGCCAAGGCCACACGAGATGCTATTCAAAGCGAGGAAGTTAGAATTCGTGCAGTAGTAGATGCTAACAAGCGAATTGAAGAACAAATTGCCAGTTTGCGGCGCAGACAAACATTATGGTTAAACAAGCACAATGAAGAAATTGAAGAGCTAAGTTTAGCATATGATCAACTAAATCAAATTGACATCGAAGCCGAGTTGGGTGCACATCGTGCACTCAAAGACTACAATACCAAAGACAAGCGTATCCGAGAATTAAACTCTTGGATTAAGAGGTGTGAGCTGGACGAAGCCAGAGAGATTAAATTAATCAATCAGCTTAAAGTTGAAATCGAAAGTCTAGAAAATCATACTTGTCATGCCTGTGGGCAATCTTTTCACGACAGTAAACAAGAAAAATTACTAGAAGAAAAGAAGAAAACACTGCAAGAAACTGCACTACAGGCATTATCAACTAATACTCAACTACTCGAGCATCAAGCATTGTTAGATGAACTAGGTGCACTAGGACCGCAGCCACAGGTGTTCTATGATAACGAAGCAGATGCTGTAGAGCACAAGTCAACATTGGCTAACCTGCAGCAAAACTTAGAAAAGAAACAAAAAGATCAAGATCCTTACAGCGAGCAGATTGAAGAAATGACTAAAACTGCTCTTGAAGAAATAAACTATGACGCAATGAATGAGCTAACAAAGCTTCGCGATCATGAAGAGTTTTTGTTAAAATTACTGACTAACAAAGATAGCTTTATTCGTAAAAAGATCATTGATCAAAACCTCAGTTATCTTAACACACGATTAAGCTACTATTTAGAAAAAATTGGTCTACCACATCAAGTTGCTTTTCAAAACGACTTGACTGTAAGCATTACAGAATTAGGTAGAGACATGGACTTTGACAACCTAAGCCGCGGCGAACGCAACCGACTGATATTAAGTATGAGTTGGAGTTTCCGCGATGTTTGGGAAAGTTTGTATCAAAAGATCAATCTACTATTTGTTGACGAACTGGTAGACAGCGGGCTAGATGCCAGTGGCATGGAAGGCTCGCTGGCTATTTTAAAGAAAATCAGTAGAGATCAAAAGAAAAGTGTATGGCTAGTAAGTCATAGAGATGAGCTAGTTTCAAGGGTAGAAAACATACTAAAGGTTACAAAAAGCAACGGTTTTACTACCTATAGCACAGACGCAGAAGTTTAACTGCCGCAGGGACGAACAGATTAATATTATAATGATTAAAAGACTTAATATGGTAAATTACAAACCCACCCTGTATGCAGTTAATTTTTTTACGGCCTGTGCATATATACACTAAGTACACACAGAGGTAACAAGCACAATGAGCGGATCGCGAAGCAAAATCAAAGGTAAGAGTTGGGAACGGACAGTGGCAAAATTTCTGTCTGAACATCACAATGCTTCTTTTGTTCGTGTACCGCACAGTGGCGCTTTCATTGGCGGCAGTAATGTTTTCCGTAAAGCACAATTAGACGCAAGTCAGATTAAAGGCTTTAAGGGCGATATTATTCCACCAGATTCATGGGTCCGCTTTAATGTAGAAGCAAAAAACTACGCGGATTTTCCATTTCATCAGTTATATCAAGGACCAGTACCCATCCTAGAAAAATGGTTAGATCAGTTATTAGAAGTTGCCGACGACGGCGATTTCAATGTACTAATAATGAAATTTAACCGCAAAGGTAGTTTTATAGCAATTCAACCGACACCAAGTCTTAACTACAATCAAAATCACTTCACTTACAATTCCCCCTCTTATGGTCAATGGATAATTCAAGACTTTGAATCATTTTGGCTTAACAACAAAACACAGATAGAAACCATAGCCACAACGGCATAAAATACGGCTTTGTTTGGTCGAGGTACCTCGACCCCCATTGAGGATATGTGCAATACCATATTCAGAACTTGGGTGCAGTTCGGTAGGCACTAACGCAAGGTGCTGAAAGATAGAGGCTCTGTGAAAAAGATACAACCTCGGCATGTAACAGTTCGCTAACTAGGGCTGGCTATATGTACCGTCATGATCGAATCTAGAGTAGGGAGTACAGGATGACCGCTTCCGTGTCCGAGGATAATCTCTTTTAGTTAGTACGAGGAAAGCACTCAGATCAAGAGTTTCCATTGTAATTTGGCCTGTTGGGCCGAATTACGATCTTCATCTAGATCAATGTATTCCAAGAAGAACATTAATTAATCTAGTAAACCGTAAGCGAAGCAATAGATTGCTGAGCGAAAGCGAAAGCAATAGACTTGCAGAGCAAGTCTCGAAAAGAAACAAATAAAAGCAAAAAGATAAATGAACAGTTACGACTTAGAAGAATGGAAGTCGTGTTTCCTTGGTTGTTTCTAAATTACTCTTAATGATATCAGCAATAATAGCTCTTTCTGACTGGCTGAGCATCATAGCATCGTCATAACTAATTCCACCGCGCATGTACCAACACATACGCAGTGCTTCTTCTTTTAAGGCCTTTATCTCATTGTCATAGCGTGTTAGATACGCTATGACTTCTGCGTCTGTGGTAAGAGCTAAAAGCCTTAGGCGAAAAAATTTGAGTAATCAAAGGTTAAATTAACTTTGTAAGTCTTAGTACAAGACTGACATGCAAGATTTAATCCTTCGGGCTTGGCCTGCTCTGTATACTCTGAGATACGAGTTTGTATAGCTTTAATTACTGCACTTTCGGCATTTTGATAAAATTCAAGAATAAATTCAGGGTTATCGACTCTTGTGCCATCTTCAAGTTCAATAAAATCAGTACTGTTAGTACAAGATGTTAGACCATATAGATACAAACGATCCATAATCTGTGAAACTTCTTTTGCACGATCGTCGTCGTTTATATTTGCGGCGTTTAGTACATTTAGTAACTTTTGTTCTTCAAACTCAATCATGTTACTCTTATTAACGCTGAAAAACTGCTGTGGCTTAAAGCGTATCTTTAGTCCGTGATATTCGAGAGTGCTACCAAATTCAGGACATTTAAGACCTGACAGTGTAGTGCCTAGATCAACTTCGTGAGTATTTTCTTCATTGCAGTGTTGGCACTTGCTGTCAAAGTTCATATTATTACCATAGGTAGCAATACGAATGGCAATTAGCACTGCATCGACATCTACACTGGGCATTTTCCATGCATCTTTGATATTTGGAACACAACTGTGTATGACATCAACAACTCCTTGCCCGTTTAGCAACGCATCAGGGGTACGAAGTAGTATTTCGTCTTTGGTGCTCATTGGGTAAACGGGCAGTTCTTTGTTTGCTGGCATTACTAAAGCACCATCGTCCCACCAACGCCCGTCGCTGGGTAGTCTTAGATAAATGGCAGGCTGGCGAAAATGCTTGGCCAGCGGGTTTTGACGCTGAATTTCCATGGATCGAATTCCTATAAATATAATTGAGTAAAAGTATTTACCTGGAAAAAACCATGGCAGACCCAATTGATTATGACAGATTAGCCGAAGCTATTGCAGATGCAATAGACAGTAAAGGCACGGCAGCAGAATTAGATAAAGAAAAAGACGCCATAAAATCGTCTACCAAAGAAAAACTCAAGTTTGTTGAGGCCATGAAGCAGAGCAGTAGTGTTACTGCAACTTTTTCTAAGATATTAACAGGTAAAACTGAAGATTTATCGGAAACCATTGAAAAAAATCGCAAATCTCTAGAAGAGCTAAACGAGCAATATAAACAGGCCAAAACTGACGAGCAACGACGAGAGATCAAGGAAGTACAAAGGGAAACTCGTCGTGCAGTACTATTTCAGAATTTAAGTGTAGCCTTTGCCAGTGCCAGTTTGGGTGTTATTAAATTTACAGCTACTCTAGTAGATGCAGCCGGTGCAGCCGGTGCTCAGTTTGTTCGTGGGCTTCAGAACAGCAGTAATGGCGTACAAATGGGCGCCAGCATACTTAATGCTGGAGTAGGTTTAGCGAACTCAGCAGCACAAGGTTTAGCAGGTATCACTACCGCAGTGGGCACTGGTTTAATGGCAGTACTTAAAGGGCCGTTTAAATTATTAGGTGCTGCTGTAGCTGGTCTAGGTACCGCATTTGGATTTTTAGCAGAGCGAGTATCGAGGATAGTCAAGTTTGGTATTGAAATACTATCGGCTGAACTTGAAAAAACCATAGCCGGTTTCCGCGCCACATCACAGGCAGGTGCGTTGTTTGGTGACGGCCTAACAGGCATGCGTATGGCGGCAAGATCTGCAACACTAACAGTTGATCAATTTGCCAAGGTATTATCGGTACACAGTAAGGATCTAGCACAACTAGGTATGGGTGTCACCCAAGGTGCTGTTAAAATGGGCAGAGTACTTAGTACCGGTGGCGATCAAATGCGCGATCGATTATTAAAATTGGGTTACGGATTTGAAGAACAGGCCGGGTTAGTTGCCGAAACAATGAGTCAGATGCGTGGTCTAGGTGGGCCATTAAGAGCAACAGACACAGAAATTGTTCAACAAACTCAAAAATATGCCGAGAGTCTGCGTTTGATTGCGGGCATAACAGGCGAAGATGCCAAAAAGAAAATTGAACAGGCTAGACAGCAAAGTCGTGTTTTAGCCTTCCAACAGTACCTGGCCGGAAAAGATGAAAAACAGCGTTTAGCCATAAATGCTGCCATGGCTACAATGACTGAAGCTGAAAAACGCAATCTTATGGATCGAGCTGTACTTGGCACAGTTATAAACAAAGAAGGTGCAATCTACGAAGCCACTGTAGCTGGTGCAAGAGCCAAAGGCGAAGAAGCTTTCCGACTTCTACAAACAAATAATCTAACAGCAGAAGCCAATGCTAGATTAAATGCACAGTACGGTGGCCAGATCAAAGAAAGTACAATGGCTCAGAAGAGCATTGCTATTGCTGGTTATGTACTAGGTGGCCAGATAGGAAATGTTGCACAGTCCATGCTAGAGTCTGCAGAACAAGCCACAATTTATATGGCTGATGCAGTCAAGGCAGCAGGCGAAGCTGTTACAGCACAGGCTACAACCAACGATAAACTAACTAATTCGCTAAATCAAGCAACAATCGCTGCTCAAGAAATGGCTATTAAACTACAGTCGCTTCTTGATCCTTTCTTAGAAATGTACGCTGAGATTACTGCCAAAATGTTGACAGAAATTAGTGCAACATTTGACACCATGCGAACAGAAATTTCGGCTTGGGCGAAAGGTGAAAAGTCGCCAACTGCTACTAGCGAACGACTTCAAGGTATCAAGTCGGATATTGGTAAAAAAGCATCTACTGTTGAAAGTGTTGGTTCTAAAGTTAAGTATGCCGGTGCAGGTATAGCAGGACTTGGTGCATTGGCAGCGGTAGCTGGTGCAGTTATGTCACTAACAGGTGTAGGAGCAGCCGCAGGTGTACCTTTAATGGCTGCAGGCGGAAAAATGTTAGCCGGTGGTGCTAAGGTTGGACTAGCCGGTTGGACTATGGAAAGCGCCGGCGAATTTGCCAAAGATCAGGCAGCACAAGAGGATGGCCTGATAGATAAAATTGGTAAAATGCTAGGATATCGTCGAGGCGGTATTAGTAGAGGACCAAGTTCTGGTTATTTACAAAAGCTACACGGAACCGAAGCTATAGTACCGTTGCCCGATGGAAAGAACATTCCAGTTAAAGTTAATTTAGGTGCCGCATTAGATGATGCTGGAGTTGACCTAAGTCCAGAACCTGTTCAAATTGATCTAGGAACACTACTTGGTGATGCTGGAGTTAACCTAAACCCTGAACCTGCTAGATTTGATTTAGGAACACTACTTGGTGATGCTGGAATTAATCTCACAGATAATCTAGCTTCAGTTGACGCATTTAAAGGATCTATAGACTACGGTGCTACAACTTTTAAAGATACATTTAATTTTGTTAAGACTGGAATAAATTCAACAGAATCAATGATGTCAAACTATATCGATGATGTTCTTGCTAAGTTGTCAACAGAATCAACAGAAACAGTTTCTAGGGTAATAGAAAAGTTTGGTGTAACAAGTCAAAACTTATTTAGAGATTTTAGAAAAGAAGCAGGGGAATTTCTAAACACAAATGTAGTGTCTATAGATTCAATTAAAACTAGCTCAATAGTACCAGGCTCAATGGGATTAGAATCTGCTAAAACAGAATTAAAAATTGCAAAACCTATTATAGATTCTATTGTTAACGAGCTTAAAGAACAAATTGATATAACAGCTACTAATAACATTAGAACAGTTAACGAAAAACAAAATATTCAAATTGACAGTGAATCGTTGGGACAGTTAAAAATTGCCCTGTCAGCCGGAAATAATGAGTTGAAAGAACTTTTAACCGTACAAAACAATCTATTAGAAAAAAGTGTAGTTTCAATGGACAGGATGTCGGGTATTATGGATAATACATATACCGTTAACAATAGAATGTATCGCGAAATGACTTAAAAAGCCAGCCGGTCTAGTTCAAATAAATATAGATAATTAGAGAGATTACCGAATGTCTTGGAAAAAATATTTTAAAGCACCTAATATGGCAGTAGTTAGCCCTATTAGTGGCTCGTCAACCCAAAGCAGTCCAGCATATAGAAACTACCAGAGTCAGCTACCTGAGGTCTATGTTGGGCATCCTAACCGTTTGGAACGCTACAATCAGTATGAACAAATGGATATGGATTCGGAGATCAATGCGGCGTTGGATATTTTGGCTGAATTTACCAGTCAGCCTGATCCAGTTACTGACATGCCGTTTAAAATCAACTATAAAGAAAAGCCCACTGACACTGAAGTTGAAATTATCAAAGAACAGTTGAATCAGTGGATTACATTAAACGATTTTAAAAAGAGAATCTTTAAGGTAGTGCGAAATACCATTAAGTATGGTGATCAAGTTTTTATTCGTGACCCTGAAACATTTCAACTGTTCTGGGTAGAAATGAGTAAAGTTGTTAAAATTATTGTAAACGAAGCCAAAGGTAAAGAACCAGAGCAGTATATTGTAAAAGAAATAGCACCAAATTTACAGAATTTAACAGCAACTACAGTTTCAACAACAGACACCTATGCTAACCATCCGCAAGTTGGCGGCCCTAGTGGATCTTATGTACAACCAAATGCTCCTTTTAGTGGTGGCAGCAGGTTTCAACAAAGTCAAAATGAAAGTGCAATTAATGCAGAGCATGTAGTGCATCTAAGTTTGACTGAAGGACTAGATATATTCTGGCCATTTGGCAACAGCGTACTAGAAAACATTTTCAAAGTGTTCAAACAAAAAGAATTACTAGAAGATGCTATCATTATCTACCGTGTACAACGAGCACCAGAACGCCGTATTTTTTATATTGATGTGGGTAACATGCCAAGTCACATGGCCATGGCCTTTGTTGAGCGTGTTAAAAACGAAGTACATCAACGCCGTATACCTACACAAACAGGTGGCGGGTCTAACATGATGGATGCTACATATAATCCGTTGAGCACCAACGAAGACTACTTCTTTCCACAAACAGCCGACGGACGCGGTAGTAAAGTAGATACACTACAAGGTGGTAATAACTTAGGTGAAATTACTGATTTGCGCTTTTTTACTAACAAGTTATTCCGCGGTTTGCGTATTCCAAGTAGTTATTTGCCTACTGGCTTAGATGACGGAACACAAACATACAACGACGGTCGTGTTGGTACAGCCTTAATTCAAGAATGGCGCTTTAATCGCTATTGCATCAGACTGCAAAAGATGATAGCTGGTACATTAGACAAAGAATTTAAGATGTTTATGCGTTGGAGAGGCATTAACATTGACAGCCAGTTGTTTGAATTAGACCTAAATGAACCGCAAAACTTTGCACAGTATCGTCAAAGTGAAGTAGATTCTGCTCGCATACAAACTTATGTACAACTTGAACAATACCAGTACTTCAGCAAGCGTTTCTTAATGCAAAGATATCTAGGTCTTGATGAAGAAGAAATGAAAGAAAACGAAAAACTCTGGTTAGAAGAACAAGGTGAAACCAAAAATGGTGCTGCTGAACCTGATGTTGGTCTACGAAGTGTTGGAATAACACCGGGCAGTATCACCGGCGACCTAGAAGGTGCAGAAGCACTACCTGGAGAACCTGGTGCCGCAGGTATGGGCGGTGAAGTTGGAGCACCAGGAGTTAATGCTGGCATTGCTCCTCCTTTAGGAGGAGTTCCTACAGGACCGGGCGGAATACCGTCGGGACCGATGGGAATTTAACCGAACAGCTAAATAATTTAATATGCTATTATCCGAATTTTACAGTCTTAAATCATCCGAAGGTTATCGCACAGAAAAAGATGACAATTCTGTGCAGAAACTTTCTGACACTCGTAAGAGTCGTTTAACCCTAGCACAAATCAAACGCCTGAGAATTATGACGGATCTCAGGAAATTTGAACATCAAAAAGAGGTCGGAAGTATATCAAAACAGTACCGACCTGCCGCTCCTCCGGGCGGTCTTCCTGGACTTTAAGTCTAAAATCATTCAAAAAACCACCATTTAAAGCATAATATTAAGATATTATGTAAATATCATTAAGCGAATACTTTATTCTAAGGAGCACCTATGAACCAATTTGAAAAACTCATTGAACTAATCATCAATGAGGAAACAGAAAAAGCTAGCGAACTATTCCACCAAATCGTTGTGGAAAAGAGTCGCGAAATTTATGAAAATATCATCGACGAAACCGACTTTGAAGAAGAAGTCCACGATGATAATCAAGTCGAAGACCTAGTTAACGACATTGAAGTTGACAAAGAAGGCTTACCAGAAGCCGATGACGAAATGGACATGGACGACATGGGCGACGAAGAAGGCGCTGATGACGAAATGGACATGGACGACATGGGCGACGATGAAGGCGCCGATGACGAAATGCCTGACATGGGCGACGATGAAGGCGATATCGAAGATCGTGTAATGGATCTAGAAACTGCCCTAGGCGAACTTGAAGCAGAATTTAAAGCATTAATGGCCGGCGAAGAAGGCGGCGACGAAGGTGGCATGGACGACATGGGTGACATGGGCGGCGACGACGATATGGTCCGTGAGTATGTTGAAAAAGTTGGTAACGACTGGGACAAAAACGGCAACCAAGGCGAAGGCAAAGCAGTTGGTGCTAAGTCTGACAGCGTAACTGGCGCAACAAACACCAAGTCTATTGTAGCCGGTAAGAACGATATGGGCGGTTCTTCTGCTAATATCGCCAAAGGTGGATCCGAGCAAGCTCCTGATGGCACAAGCCCAAAAGGTAAAGCAGGTGGTTTCCTAAAGAACCCACAAGAAATTGATGTTGCAAAACGCAATGTAAACAAGCCAGGCGGTAACAAAGGCGCACAAAATTATTTCAGCAAGAAGGAAACTTCCTATGAAAAGAACAAAGGTGCTGAAGGTCAAACTACCGATGGTAAAGTGCCTGTAAATCCTAAGGCCCTACAAGGCGGCAAAGTTCGCTAATAAGAGACAGCAATGGCTTATTACCTAAAAGAAAACCTTACTTTCGATCATGCTAAGATGGAAGTCCTCTATGAGGACAAGAAATCTGGCGAGGGTAAGGATCTTTACATGAAGGGTATCTTCATTGAAGGTGGGGTAAAAAATCATAATAAGAGAATTTACCCTGTCGAAGAAATTAGCCGTGCTGTATCCCACATTAATGAACAACTTAAAGGTGGTAACAGCGTTTTAGGCGAGTTAGATCACCCAGACGACTTAAAGATTAATTTAGACCGTGTTACACACATGATCGAACAGATGTGGATGGACGGTCCTTGTGGACACGGCAAATTAAAGATTCTACCAACACCGATGGGACAAATCGTCCGCACCATGTTAGAAAGTGGTGTTAAGTTAGGTGTTTCAAGCCGCGGTAGCGGTAATGTCAACGAAGCCACTGGGCATGTTAGTGACTTCGAGATAGTCACAGTTGATATCGTAGCACAACCAAGTGCACCACATGCATATCCAACAGCCATCTATGAAGGTTTGTTGAACATGCGTGGAGGACACGGTGCGCTAGATATAGCTCGTGATGTTCAAGACAATAAAAAAGTGCAAAAGTATCTAAAGGATGAGGTAACTCGTCTGATTAAAGACTTAAAACTATAAGGGGAACAGCTATGTTTGATGCTATCAAACCATTGCTAGACAGCGGTATCATTAACGAAGACACCCGTGTAGCCATCAGCGAAGCTTGGGAATCCAAACTTGTTGAAGCTCGCGAGCAAATTCGTGCTGAATTGCGCGAAGAAATGGCAGCTCGTTATGAACACGATAAAAAAGTAATGGTCGAAGCACTAGACAAAATGGTTACCGATCAACTAACTGCGGAAATTGCAGAATTTGCCGCAGAGAAAAAAGCCGTTGTCGAAGATCGTGTGCGTGTAAAAGAGCACATGATGGAGAGTGCAGGTCGTTTCAGTGATTTCATGGTTACTAAGCTAGCCGAAGAAATCAAGGAACTACACAAAGATCGCGAAATTCAAAAGGAAAATTATCAACGCCTTGAGAAGTTCATTGTCACAGCGTTGGCAAAGGAAATTCGTGAATTTGCACAAGACAAGCAGGAAGTAGTTGAAACTAAGGTTCGTTTAGTTGCCGAAGGCAAGAAGAAGCTAGACGAAGTACGCAGCCGTTTTATCCAAAACAGTGCTCGCTTAGTTAAAGAATCGGTTACTGCTAAACTAGGTGCTGAATTAACACAACTCAAAGAAGACATCCAAGTTGCTCGAGAGAACATGTTTGGTCGTCGTATATTCGAGGCATTTGCTAGTGAATTCTCACTAACTCATCTAAATGAGAATCGTGAAATTCAAAAGCTAAAACAAATCGTTGATCAACAACAAGAACAAATTTCTGAAGCTTCTAAAGCTAAAGAAGAAGTTGCAAAACTTGTTGAGTCTAAGGATCGCGAAATTCGCGTGATCAAGGAAAGTGCAGAGCGTAAGGAAGTTATGAACCAATTGCTCGGCACACTAAACAAAGAGAAGCAAACGGTCATGCGTGAGCTGCTCGAGAATGTTCAGACTGAAAAATTAAAGTCTGCATTCGACAAGTATCTACCTGCTGTACTAACTAACGGCGCACCAGCAAAAGAAAAGGCAACTGTTCTAGCTGAGAGTCGTGTTGAAGTCACTGGAGATAAGACTGCTGCAAAAGGTGCCGGTCAAAATGTTGACAACAATGTTTTTGAGCTACGCCGTTTGGCAGGGTTAAAATAAAATAGTTAAACCTTAAAGGAAATATAAAATGACACAAGAACTATTAGAAAGCCGTTGGGGCGAGACTAAAGAAGCCCTGTTAGAAGGCCTACAAGGTACTCGTCGTACATCGATGAGCGTTATCCTAGAAAACACTCGTAAGAGCTTGATGGAAACAGCAACAGCTGGTTCTACAACTTCTGGTAACATGGCTACACTTAACCGTGTAATTCTTCCAGTTATCCGTCGTGTAATGCCTACTGTTATTGCTAACGAAATCGTTGGTGTTCAGCCAATGACTGGACCTGTTGCTCAGATCCACACATTGCGTGTTCGTTATGCCGACAACGCCGTTGCAACAAATGCTAACGACGGTGCATCTGCTGGTGACGAAGCACTAAGCCCATTCCGTATTGCTACTGCTTACTCTGGTAACTTAGGCACAAGTCGTGCAGATTCTACTGCTACTCTTGAAGGCGTAGCAGGTAAGCGTATCAATGTTCAGATTTTGAAGCAAGTTGTCGAAGCTAAGACTCGTAAACTAAGTGCTCGTTGGACATTTGAAGCTGCTCAAGACGCACAAGCCATGCACGGTCTTGATGTTGAAGCAGAAATCATGGCTGCTCTAGCACAAGAAATCACAGTTGAAATCGACCAAGAGATTCTAGCTTCTCTTCGTGCACTAGCCGCTACAGAAGCAACATACAACCAAGCTGCCGTTTCTGGTACTGCTACATTCGTTGGTGACGAGCACGCTGCTCTAGCGGTTCAGATTAACCGTGTTGCTAACTTGATCGCTCAGCGTACACGCCGTGGTGCTGCTAACTGGGCCGTTGTTTCTCCAACAGCTCTAACAGTACTACAAAGCGCAACAACCAGCGCATTTGCTCGTACAACAGAAGGTACTTTTGAAGCTCCTACCAACACTAAGTTTGTTGGTACTCTAAACGGTGCTATGAAGGTTTATGTTGACAGCTATGCAAGCGACAGCCAAGCTGTTCTAGTTGGTTACAAGGGTTCTAGCGAAGCTGATGCAGCCGCATTCTATTGCCCATATGTACCTCTAATGAGCTCTGGCGTTGTTCTAGATCCAGCTACTTTCGAACCAGTAGTTGGCTTTATGACTCGTTATGGTTATGTTGAGTTGACAAACACTGCATCGTCTCTAGGTAACGCTGGTGACTATGTTGGTGAAATTGCAATGCAAAACCTAACATTCCAATAATCAACGATTATTCGGAATCACAACAAAAGGCCCTTCGGGGCCTTTTTGTTTTTTTATAAATATTATTATGAAATCTCTAAAGCATTATATTAAACTAGTCGAAGCAATGGAAAATCCGCCAGATGGCTGGATAGCAACGGTTAATGTTTATTATGCATTTCCAAATAATGATTCTATACCTCAACGAACAAAAAATATTGAGCAAGTAATCAACCAAACAATGGAATCACATGGTTTTTATCAATCTGGCGGTGGTGGCGGATTTGGCGAAAGAGATATTTCTTATGCAATCGAAGGAACCAATTTAGCTAGTATCCTGGTAACTGCAAAGCAGGCAGTGGCCGATGTTGAACGACTAGCAAAACAAATCGAAGATAATCTTGCTAAGTTAGGTTTTACTGGGGGCTTAGAAATGTCTGCTGGTGGATTCATAATGGATAGCGATTATGAATATAACTTTAGCTTTGATGAAGCTGAAGAAATGGTAAGACAAAGCCAGCAGTTAGGTAAACAATAATGTTAGAATTAATTTATACACTGATTGTAACACATGTTACAATCGTATGTGTTACCCTCTATCTACACAGAGGACAGGCACATAGAGCAATCTTATTCCACCCAGTATTAGAACATTTTATGCGCTTCTGGCTTTGGTTAACCACAGGCATGGTTACACAAGAATGGGTAGCAATACATAGAGCACATCATAGATTCTGCGAAGAAAAAAGAGACCCGCATAGCCCGCATGTCTATGGCATTTGGCGTGTATTGTTTGGTGGTGCATTCTTATATGCCAGTGCTAAAAAAGATCGCACAATGATAGAACAATACGGTGTAGGCACACCCAACGACTGGTTAGAAAAGAATGTGTACAGCCGTTTTCCTTTGCTAGGAATTACTTTGGTATTGCTTGTAAATTTACTATGGTTTTCCTATTGGGGATTATTAATCTGGGGTATACAAATGATTTGGATCCCGTTTTGGGCCGCAGGAGTTGTAAATGGAATTGGACACTGGGCAGGTTACCGTAATGGTAGTACAAAAGATCATAGTCGTAATATTAGTCCAATTGGTATTATTATTGGTGGTGAAGAACTTCACAACAACCATCACTTAGAACCCGCTAATGCCAAGTTAAGTAGAAAGACTTGGGAATTTGATATTGGGTGGATGTGGCTAACTGTATTCAGACTGTTTGGTCTTGCAAAACTCAAAAACGCATAAATATATTGTTCGCTCGAAAGAGAGTTTATGCGGCACCCACCGCGTAGGCCTAGAACGCCAACTTAAGGAGAAAACAAATGGGACGCCCTTTAAATAAAAGAAATTTTGGTGCTAATGCCAACAACAATCTTCGTGTTCAGTTTCATAATGGTACTGCCAGCGTAGCTGGTGCTATTGTCAAGCAAAAAGGATCTAAGAAATTTGTCTGCGTTGACGACGCAGGTGTAGAAGCAACTTGTACACTAGTTTCTGTAGCCGATGCAAACATTGCTCTAGGAGAAATGAGCATTACAGTTACCAATGATGCTGGTACAGATTTGTTTGTTACTAAGATTTCTGGACGCAAAATTACTGCTAGTGACGGAAACATGTATCCATGGACATTTACTGCTTCTAACAGTGATGCCGCAGTTCAGGTTGAAGAAGCTGGTACAGACCCAACCTTTACAGGTAATGTTGATTTAACTTAATCAATTATTCAACAAATAAAATAGCACCTTCGGGTGCTATTTTTTTAGATGATAAATATCTAATAATAGGATTTGGGAATGACCACAGTTGATCGTACTTACGGTGATTGGTACTTGACAAGTATCAGCGGCAACATTTTTATTGAAGCTTCCGGCGGTGCTGGTACAACCAGTATTTTTGGCAATTTAGTGGTCGTTGGTAGTCAGACTAATATAGGTTCGGTTAATACCTACATTACAGATAATATCATTACTCTGTGTGCAAATGTAACAACAGGCATACCAGTGCTTGATGCAGGTATTGAAGTTCGTAGGGGTTTTGAACCAACTGTAAGTTTTAGGTGGAATGAGGCTATAGATCGTTGGCAACTTACTAACGATGGTATATATTGGGGAAATATAATGGTCCGGGTCAAAGACGATCCGGACCCACACCTAGGCGGAAACTTATATACAGATGGCTACACTATTACAACTAGCCCAGGAGAAAATTTAATTCTTGCACCAGCTGAAAGTATTGAAATTAGACATTCAGCAAATGTAGCAACTAGAGTTGACGGAGCGACAATTTTAGCTTCAAGGCCACCAGGACCTGGTTACTCTGGATTATATGTAACTAACGCGGTGTCAGAAAATGAAGAATTAATTACCAAAAGAAAATCAATAATTTATTCTTTGGTTTTATAACAGGACAAAAAATGGCATTCACAAGTACAGTTTTAGATGTGTTCCCTCAAAGCATTTTTACCAGTAATGGTAACAATGCAATTACTACAATGTATATTTGTAATACTGGTGACATTGAAGTACAATTTAGTATCTATGCCATTCCGGCAGGAAATGTTGTTACCGATAACAGATCGATATATTATAGAGTTCCATTGACATCTCATGACACCTATGTCATCGATTCTGAAAAATTAATTTTAGAAAACGGCGATTCGCTATATGCTGATTTTCTCGATCCTTATTCGTTAAGAGCCATATCGCTGTCTGAGACTGAATGGGATATTGGCGATGGTACTATATATACATCACATTGGGCTACTGATCGATCAGAGTATATGATTGGTGGTGCCGACGGTAAGTTAGCAACAAGTAAAACAGGAGAAAGTTGGAAGTTTATCGGCGGATTAGCCAACATTGGTTGGCCAACAGGGTCGCATGTTAGAGGTATAACAAGAATTCCAGGAAAGAAATATCTTGTTGGTGGTGATAATGGATACCTGGCCGCATCAACCGACGGAGAAATTTGGGACTATTTAAATTCTTTAAGATCCACAACCTGGGGCAACATTAACATTAATGGTGTTGCCAGCAACGGTTCTTTGTACATGGCGGTAGGAGATCAGTCATTGATTGCTAGTAGTACTGATGGTGCTAATTGGACAGTTCATAATGGATTAACAGGAACGGCTTGGGGAACTGCATCAGTTACTGCAATTTCTTGGACAGGTACAGAATTTATACTTGGTGGCGAAGGCGGTAGAATTGCCTATACAGTTGATGGCACATTTTTTAATTACATAAACAGTTTAAGGAACAACAATGCCTGGGGCCCAAGTACACGAGTAACATCTTTATTATATTCAGGATATCCCGATGTGGGCTATTTGGCATTGTCGATTGATAATAACAAGGCTGCTAGAAGTATTGGTGGAGTTACCTGGACTTATGAAGCAGGATTAGCTACCCTTTCTGGAAATGCAACACCAGGCATAACTGATGTAACTTATCGACCTGGATACGGATTTTACGCATCAAGTCAAAGTTCAGAAATTTATATATTTGAAAATAACTTAACTTGGAATAAAGTTGATCAATTGACAAATCCACCATGGGGCGGTATTGCTTGTACTTCTATTCTATGGAATCCAGCAAGAGCAGAATTTTTAATAACAGGTTATACCTCAAAAGTAGCAACCAGTCCAGACGCAATAACATGGACTTATAGAACAGATTACAGTTCCACAGGCACTCCTTTGCCAAATGTCATTGCGACTGTTTCCAGTATTAGAATTTAATTGTAATGGGACGACATCTTAAAAATAGAGAAATACCAACTGCTAGCTATAGCGTCAGATTGCCAATGGGAACAAATGCCATTGGTCCTAATGCTCCTGTGGAAGGATTAATCAGGTATAACTTTGAACTAGACCAAGTACAGGTATATTCAAATAACCGATGGCGCACCGTAAAAATACTCGATGGTACAGAACGAGCATTATATAAAGACACATTCTACGGCGATGGTAACACTAGAAACTTTGGACCAATGCGTTATGCATACAACTTTGGAGACGAAGTAAAAATTTTTGTGTTTGTAGGTAATGTCCACCAGAATCCAGGGATTGCTTATAGTGTCGACGGAGATAAAATTGAATTTTCTAGTGCGCCACCGCAGGGGCACACGATCATAATTATACATGGACTTAGTGATTAAGGATTAAAGATGGCCATTGGAAGAATTTCAGGACCGATGCTACTGCCGAACCTTGAAAGGCAAGGTGTTGACTTATCTTTTGATGGCAACTTAGTTTATTTTGATGTTACCCAACGACGAGTTGGTATAAACACAAATGCTCCTGTTGCGGCACTAGAAGTAATCGGAAATGTTCGTATTACATCCGATGTTGACATTGTTAACGGCAATTTATTTGTTGGTGGCGGCAATGTCAATGTGGGAAATAATTACATACTTCCTAATGTGGCACCAACTGGGCCCGGGCAGACAATTTATTCGTTAGGTGGTTCGGCGTTTGGTGCGTCGGGTCCGTTTAGTACTTTCTGGGGACCTGGCAATCCGGAGGGTGCTCTAAGACGCAGAAAATACGAAAAAGAAATTACAACCTTATTAGGTTACGGAAATGTAGATATTAACATTGAACTAGGGGTTAGTTCAGTTATATACAATTTGTCGGTTAGCAGACCTTGTAAAGTTGAAGCTTTTGGAACAGCTAATAGGAGCGATCCAAACCCTTATACTTTTATTGCTACACCAGATCATTTAACCGATGATGGTACTGTAATTTTAAATGATGGTAGCAGTTTCCAAAGTAGACAATACAGTATATGGGCAAATCTAGAAGAACCGCCTACTGCTAACATTTATGTTCGTATATCCAGTTTGGATCAATATCAAGCTTCGACACCTCTTTTGCTAACATTGTTATACTATCCAGCGGTAACTGATAGCCGCCCGGGCGTAGAAATAATGGCTACATTCCCAAGCATAGGTTACGAAGGAAAAATTGTATTCTTAACAACTACTAACCGTTTATACATCTATGCCAACGGACAATGGGTAGCAATTTAATTGGCATATAGGAACAATAGTTTTCAAAGTGATAAATAACTTTATATTTAAAAAAAATACTCAGATCTTTTTGTACCTGAGCAAGGAGCAAATTAACAATGGCTATAAGCACAATTTACGAAGTTGACAAAAGTCAAACAGATCGTTTTTATGCGGTTGAGAGGGCTGGCTACACAGATGTAGGCAATCTCATTCGAGATGTTGTCGGTGACATGATTAACTATCAGTGGTTTACTGTTGTTAATATGAAATTAACTGATAAAAATAATTTTGTTATGAATGTGCCATCTTTACAATGGCCGCCGAGAGAAAGACTAATTGAAGTAGCAAATCCTGGAACTGGCTACGCAGTTGGTAATAAATTAGAAATTCCTCTGAATCTAACAGCAAACTTGGCATTGCCCACCTACGAAGCTATTGCACCAAACATAAAAATAACAGTTTCAAATGTGGAACCATCCACTGGTGAGATTACAGAATTTACTGTCAATTGGCCAGGCACATACTTTGCGGATCAGACAAGTGCTAACGGAACCTCAGTTATCTATAGTACGGATCTCAAAACACCTCTCGCTCCAACATCAGTAAAACCAACAAAGTATCAGACCTATGCTGAAATTAGAGAAATTTGGGGTAATACTACCAATACGGTTGGAACTGCACTGTCAGATCAAACTCCAACTACATTAACTCAAAATCTTAGAGACGATTGGAGTAAAAACTACGGTTCGCCGGGGACAAATACTAATACTGACTTCACTATGCCTACACCGCCACAAGGTGGTGAGCAAGGAAGAAAAACTCAGCAGACTGGAATATGGTTCACTGTTCCTACAACCAGATCTGCTACGCAGGCATTTGAAATTAATGCCAATGTCTACATTGGGCAAACAATCAGTTTTGCTAAAGGTAAACAAAAAGGAAAAACAAGTAGTATTCCTGCAGGTACCAAAGTAGTTAATGCTGGTACATTTAGGTACCTAAGTGGCGCTAAAACTATAACATCACAATCAGCGCCTGACACATATGCTGAAGACACATTAATAGGTGCATGGATTGTAGTTGATCAACCAGTAACAATTGCCTGGAAAGATGTTATTTCATTTTACGGTGTTAGTGCAACTATAAAAAATACATCTTTACAGTTTCCAAAAGCATGGCAAGTAATTACTGAAGCTAGCGGAGCAGTAGACCCTTGTAACGATCCGTTTGGCGTTGAAGCAGAAGTAGTTGCAACAACAACCAACTCTCCGTATGTACGGGTAACTAGCATGACTACCCAGCCAAGTTATCCTGCACAAATTTACGAAGGTCAAGCTGTTTTTAGTTTAGACAGCCCTGGCAGCATTGGTGCAGATGCAGTTTTTGTTGAATCAGTTACAATGGAATCAGCATCAATTGCTAATGTAAAATTAAACATGCCAAAGAGCATTCCAGCCAGTGAAGGATTAAAGTTTGTCTTTGATCAGCTGCAACCATGGCGCCTTGCATTTGATATTAAAGAAAATGTAACATATTCCGGTGCCGGGCCTCAGACATTGAACATATATGCAGCTACTCCTGTTCAGTTACAAGATAATGGTAATATTTCAAACATTTGGCTTGGTAATACTACTACAACCGGTGCTACTACAACTACCACTTATAGTAGAACAGATATTGCTGGTGTCATGGGAGATCTGCCAACTGGTGCAAGTGCAACAATTAATCCACTTAATCCCACTGAAGGTTTCTTAAATAGAGCACCAAGAGTAGGAACTGACCCAGAAGCGTATCCACTTAATTATGCGTTATCAATGACTGAAAGAGGTGTGTTCTTTGGGTTATGGGAAGGTACCTGGAGTACATTGCAAAAGAAAAAAGTTGTTGGATCAGGCGGCGATAACTTCTTTAACTGGTTCTTAGTTCAGCGTCCGGTTAATAGATATACAGGAAAGACATTAACAAGAGGTCGATGCCCTGTATTCTGTTTGAACAGCGTTGGCTACAAGTATTGGAAGTTTATTGTTAGAGAAGAAGATGTTTTACACCCAACCATTGGAGACAAGGATAATGTCAGAGAATCGTGGGACTTTGCTAACAGCAAGGTAGTAACTTCTTCTGCAAGCTATCGTGTTCCAGCAGATGCAAATACACAAGATAGTTTTGCATTACTTAACACAACTAACCAGGTTGCGCTAACTGAAGACAGCAAATATTTGGTTTCTTTCATTCATAATCTTTCGACTCCAAGATTCAGATATTCGGAAGAGTTAGACATGATTGGTCAGACATCTGCTGATGTTTGTATGGCAGGAAATGATATTTCTATTAAAGCCTACAACGAAACTGGCAATAGAGTTTATAGAGCTCTACCAGCGAACAACCCATATAACACAGGATTGAGAATTGCTGTGTTAAAAGATGTGCCGTAAATAATAGGAGTAAGTAATGGCTTGCTATTCAGTAACAAAATTAGGTTTTTTAGAAGTAGACGAAATTGTAGCAGATATCTTAGGAGAGATGACTGCAGGAGTTGGTATAACCGGTACAACTACACCGTTGAATACATCTACTAGATATTTTAATGTAGTATTTGATGGAATTCCAAACACTGGTGCTGGTGCTCAGAGTAACGGTGGAAATACAGCAAAATCTGTTCGAATTTTAAAAACAACAGCCAATATTGATCCGTTGGCAACCGCAACAACAGTGGGTATGAATACATCAAATGCCGAACCAGGCTGGAGAATTTGTTTCCACGAAATTGATGACTATCGTCTAGCAATACATGCTGGCACATCTTTGCAGTTGCAAGATAGCGGATTTATTGCAGCCTTGGGTGATAGAAAAGCCAGTGGTAATGTTACTATTAAAGAACCAATTGGTAATATTGGAAGCGACTGGGGTAATGCCTATGTTCAAGCTAGCGGTAACATTGGAAATTTAAGTGTAACAGGAAATGCAACTAGTTTATCGGCTGCTACTATTGAATTTAATAAAATTTGGTTAAACAGATATTCTAGCAAAGGCACAGAAGCAGCTTACCCAATGAGCTACATGCTTACAATGACCAACAGAGGTATCTTTTTAGCAATCTGGGAAGGAAGCCAAGAAGAAGTTCCGCAGTCAACTTATGACAGTACTATTAAAAACCCAGATGGTACACAAGGTAACAGCCCCTTGCGTTGGTTCTTGATTCAACGAAGTGTCGATCGTAAATGGGGACATGTTCGCGGTGGCGCAAAACTTCGCTACGAACTTGAAACTGGCGATAGTGATCCAAGAACAGAGACTAGTAGATGTCCTGTCTTCTGTGTCAGTGGATCAGGATCACCGCAAACCTATCAAAAGTTTGTTGTCAGAGAAGTAGATGTATTGAATCCAAGTTCCAAGAGACCGGCAGCATTTGATACTGAAGATAGTCCGGCACTATTGAATCCAAATCCACAACAGTCTTTAACTGAAAGCGGCGAGTTTGTTGTAACTTTCTTAAACAATTTGAGTACGCCTAGATATCGTTACGCTGACGAACTAGACATGCTGGGAACTGTTGGCGCCGAGGTTATTGGTGCAGGTACTAGCGTACTGGTCAATGTCTACGACGAAACATATGCTAATGTGGCAGTCAAGAGAGAGTACACATCACTGTATTCGTCTGAAAGATTTGGTACTGGTATGCGACTAATGGTCCTTACTAAGATGGGTTATAACCCAGACGCAACACCACAACAAAATCAACTACAAAACATTGCTGTAGAAAACGGCCATGTAAATATTGTTTAATAATCGACGGAGGTGTCGATTGACTATAACACCGATGGGAGTGCACCATGTTCAAAAGCGTGTCCAAGTGCACTCCCAATAGTCGAATTACAGTAAGTTTTGTTGCGACCAAAAATGAAATTCTAATAGTAAACGACCCAGAGTTTGCATTTTCAGTTTTAGTTTATGTAAACGGAACTCAATTTATTTCCCAGCCGATTGCAATACAGTCCGGCGAATTGGTCGAGATAGAACTTGATACGCCTGCAACCTACGGCGCACATAAATTTATTAACTATTCATTGGATGGTGTTGATCATTCTTTTGCTATAGTTAATAAAGACAATTACCAACCTCGAGTAAAAGAGAACGATGCTCCGAGGAGATGGTTTAATTACTTTCCTAAAACAGTCAGGGTTTCCTTTCACGAGTCAGATCTATATACTCAAATTGACAGGCCTCTAGGCAGGACACTAAACATTGTTGATATTGATCGGGCACATATTGTACTCGATCATATTACCGGTCGTGTTAATTTTTATTATTTTAATAGAGAATTAATAACATCAGTTACACTACCATCGGGTCCTGTTGAGTACACAAAATCAACATACACTGACGAACTCGGTGATATTCGAACTGAGTTGTTTGTTATTTGTGTAAACAAGATTTTATATCGTATCAGGTTTAACAATCGATTCAGTGCCAGCGGGGAATTTTTCCCTACTGTATCTTTTATAAGATCTCTAGAAGAAATTTGGTACGAAGCTGATCTACCCACTGGCCAATCGTTTATTGATGCCAGAAGAAATAGTATACGACAAAGAATAAATCCGCCAATGACTGCACTAGATGTATTTGGTGCAAACATATGGGTAGCAGGTTACGATACTGTTTACATACTTAATAAAAATTTCCAAGAAATCAATAAAATTTTAATTGGTACAGAAAAGATTGTTGCCATTGCCTGTTTAAATGAAACAAATGCCTATGCTGTAACCAGAGACGGAAAAATTATTCATTGTGTTAGCACTGGGTACAGTAATGTAATCTATTCTACTTCTGATCCATTGGGCAATCCTACCAGGTTTACTCCTCCCGGAGAAGCACCGTGCATACTAATTCCTGATCCTAATAATCGTCGTTTGTTAAAACTAATTGCACCTGCGGTTCCAATAGCAGCATTGGCCTGGGACTTGGGTGATTTTGCTCCTGCTTATGCTAGAACATTCGGTGACAGTGTCTGGGTAACTGGCCATGATACAAACCGTGTACTCCAATTAAAAAGCCGCACAGATATAACAGAGTACCATTTCAAGGATAAGGTAACTATTGTTTCTGTTCAACTAAACGATCAAGGGCCACCAAGTGTTCTAGCAGTACACTATCTAAGAAATTATACAACTTTAGATTTAACTGGTATTAGAAGAACAATACCTATAGACCTTAAATCCTATAGAGGTCCACTAAGTCACATTGGTTCTAGACAATTTAAATTAATACTACTAGGCGCAGAAAATATGCCAGTCTATGGTGCTCCCGGTGTTACTTGTTGGATCAACGGTATTGATGGAGAAAATGCAACATCAGGTGATCATTTTAGCGTTAGCTATCAAGCATTGTCTGTTGGAAAACATAGTGTCGCCTTTGTATTAGGTAATCAGCCTTATGATTTTGAAGTTGAATCATTTAGTAATACAGAAAAAGAAGATAACTTTGTTCCTGTTATAACAGCAATTAACCGTTTGCCAACTGGTTATGCAAATGCCAATGTGATACTTACACCGACTACTGGAAATGTTTATTCAGGATCAACTAAAATTGATCTTAATTTTGAAATAAATTTCTTTGGGCAAAAATATTCTACAGTTAATATAAGCACAGAAGGTTATATTACATTTGGTAATAATTATGCTACTAGTAGTCTAGCGTCTGTTGGTAGTCTAAATGCTGATGCAATTTATGTTGAGTCTGGAACAAATCCAAGAAGCCTCAATTTGAGCAACTTATTCCAGACATCTCCAAATTCAAATCTGACCGGGGTTACTGCACCTAAGCCTTTACCGTCTGGTCGTATTCCTGGAGTTTATTATATTGAAGGTGAAAACGGCGACGATAGATATCTAAGAGTCGCCTGGGTTGGCGCCGGTGGCGACAATTTTCCATTAGGTAATAATGTTCCTACCACAACCTTTATTAGCAATTCTTCATATATTCCTGTTGATTATTCACGCCTGGTTGATGTACAGGTATCGGATTATGTAGTTGGAAATTCAATAACATCGTCAACACAAGTAACCGGAAAAAGAATTACTGCTGTTTATGATTTTGAAGCATACGATTCTCAAAATAACGATTTATTTGTCTACTCGTATACTGATACAGTTACATCATTGCCAAAATACAGTGAGATACTATCATTCGATCGTTATGTTGTATCAACATCTAAGAGTACCTTATCATCGGGATTTGGCAATGGGTATAATAGGAATACAACATTAAAATCGGACGATTATTCAATCATAGTTAACGGCTCGATTAATCCATTGGTAACACAGTATCATTCAGTTATTGTTCCTGTACTGTCACCTATTGGGCCTTACTATAAAACAGATGTAATAAGTTATGATTTTATCGAAACAAATGCTCTTGTAGTTTCGGAATATTCAGTAATTGCAAATGTAATTGCAAATACTTATGTGGTTTACGGAAATACTTTTGTTATTAGCAATGCCGACGCACAATTTTTTCATGTTGGACAAGAAGTTCTTAGTTCGAATATAAGTTTAGCAACTAATCCTAAGGTAGTATCTAAGAGCGTACATGATAATGGTACTGCTGTTGTTGTAAATGCTAATGTTAGTTTGGCAGCTGGCGACTTTGTTCAGGCTAGACAAACAACAATTAATTTTTCTACATATGATCCAGTATTTGGTTCAAGAGTAGAACTCAATAATGAAGTTACCTACGAGTTAAGTAAAATAACCTTAGATGCATCTGCCTTAGTGGTTGTAGGAAATAGTATTGACATACAAGGGTATTTTATTGATCTTAATAAACCGGTAACTGCATTTAAGAATTCTGTATTTAATTTTAAAACCGAGTTACCAGTTAAAGAATACACATACGAAGTTGGATTTTATGTAGGTAAAAGATTTCAGTATATAGAAGTATTTTATGATAATACTAATCACCAGTCGTCAGTTGAAACTGCTATCGCCTCTAGGCCAATATCACGAAGTAATGTAATTACCAGAACTTCAAATGTGGCTTCTGGTGCAAGTTATGTTTTTGTAAGTGAATTAGGAACTGGGTATTGGCAAACAGTAGGATTAGGATCTTTTGATTTTAAAGTTTTAAAAACTTCTCTCAAGCCTAATTTTGTTCTAGTACCAGCAGATACTCCAAATGATTCAAATATAGAATTTTTAATTGAACAAGAGTTTACCACAGCATCAAATGTTTTATTGTCTACATCAATTGGAAAATTAACAGTCAATGGCGGCGAGTACAGGGGAAGAAATTTCATTAAAGAAAATGATATTGTCAGATTAAAAGTTGAATTTAATAAATCTCTAAGAGCTGTGGCACCAATTATAAGCATTGGGGATTTTCAGTTTCCTGTTTCGACAATAACTAGTGCGGCATCAAGTTTACTCACTGAGCATAAATTTTTAACCGACTATTATAATTTGAATGCATTGTTTAGTTATACACTTACTGTACCAGCAGTTGATAACTACTACATTCCTGAATATTATAGATCTTCGTTAACCGATGTTTATAAATTTACCTTGACAAGGAACACCAATGAAATTCCTTTATTTCCAGGTAACTCTTATAATTTGTTGTCCACTGATCAAATTACTATTGAAGGAATATTAAGTTCGTCGGCAATTTACGATACTAGAGAAATTATTTTTATTGGCGAACGAAATTCAATAAATGTATCGGTGAGAACTAATACACCTGGCCTAATTAATTATCTTAATTTTGGTACAATCACCGAACCTTATTTAAACAATACTGAATACATCACATTACCTGGAAATCTGATTCAGATTAATGAAGACATTGGTTATGCTTCGAGTAATTTAACTATTACAACATCAGCAAATATTTCTACAGCCAATTTATACTTAAATGATCTCGGCGCTAATTTTATTAGCAACGGAAATATATCAACAAGTCGTTGGTTGCCCAATGTGGCAATTGGGTCTAATGTGGGTATTCACAGAGATTTTGTCGATTATTTCCAGGGTAATGCAACTGTTTATCAAGTCTATTATGATTCGTATGCAACTAGTAATGTTTATATTCCTGTTGGAAATTGGGCAGTTGTAAATCAATCAATAACCGGCAACGATCTAGTTCAGACTACAACTCTACTAGGACCGGCGTTGACTAATCATAGTAGTTTGAATGGAACCGTTATTGTATCAGAAATCAAGATACAGCCACTGTTCCTAAGACCATTTGCTTTTGTATCAGATTCTTTGACACCTTTAGTGGATCGTTTCTTCCAATTTCCGACTACCAGGATTGAATCAGCAATCTTTATTACACCTAGTTATTTAAATATACGAGACCTGATAAAAATTATTCCTGACACTACACCTCCAGTGGTATGCACCGGAAGATTATTTTCGCAGCTTAATACTGTGGGTAGTCTGATAGGTGTCAGAAGAATAACTGTTGATGAATTTAGAAAATTCCAATACATTGTAATAGGACAGATTACTTCTGATGTTAATTCATTAAGACCTAAACAAATTTTTATAAATTCTATCGAAAGTGAAGTCGAACCAATTAAAATTCATCTTTTCATTGATAGCATTCGTGGTAGCTGGTTACCTAATGCAACCGAATGGAAAGATAAAGTCTTAGGTTTAAAGGACGAAACAGCATCGTTGTTTGTTGATCGGTTACCTTTTAATAATACTGACATATTTTCATTATGGATAAGTTCGATCCGTGGTCTAGCAGAAGCACCGTGGAATGAAATTCAAACTGGCCATCAGTCGACAGCTCCTTATAATTTTACAGTATGGGCGTCTAGACAAAAATCATTGTTAGAACCTCTTATAACTGATGATTTAAATCAGATATTTTTATCAGACTTAGAACGAGTATTTTCTTATATGTATTCGGGGCCAAGAACATTTATAGAGCCAGAGGATTTTGCCTATTGGTATTTCAGCTGGAAAAATGCAATGGCAGCTCCTGCAACGGAATTTTGGGATAATCTTCAAATTGACACAGAAACCCCTAATAGCGAGATGCCAGCAGAGCTGGGTAGAATTACTGACACTCCAAATACTGAAATGCCTGGTCGCAATGGAATGATAGTCGATCAAGGTAAGAGAGAAGCGTTTGTACTAAGGATTTTTAGAGAGCTTAGAAAAATTTATACTGAGTTTAACTACGAATACGGGCAAAGAGTTGACGAAGAAAGAAACGAATTTTTATTTGATACAGTAAAGCCAGAGGTTGAAACAAAACCAACATCGTTTACTAAAAAACCCGGACAGTACATGTCAAGGCCGGAGGAAGCCCTGGTAAATGCACCTGGGTATATATATTTTCAACCAATTGATAAATTACTAATGTTTGTAGCACCGCCAGAAAAATTTATCACTGCACCAGATAATTTTAAACTCTACCTTGGTTATTATATTGAAACAGAAAACAATAAACTGTTTTCGGAGTTGATACCTGAGCTAGAACAAGCTCCGTTGCGCTATCTAGATTTAATACCAATAATTGATTTTTCCACCTTGCTGGGTGTTGATTTAATTCCTGTACTTGGACAAATACCTGTTACTTTAATTGATTTTGTTCCAGTACTTGAGCAAAAACCAATTATTAATTTACCATTGGAACTAATGCTAGATATTATTCCAGAGCAACTAATTCCATTAGAGTACTCACTATTCCAGGAAATATATTGGGAAATGGATGATATTACTGTGTCTGGTACTTACTCGACTAAGATTAAGACCTGGGTAGATCAAGGGCAATATTCAGATTACTGGAATTTAAAGAGAAAACCAAATACCAATATACTTTATGGAAGATCGTTTGATCTTATTAAGATGTACAGTAAAGAATATAACTATGTACCGGGTGGTTTTGTTAACGATGGGGCCGCCGAAGATGAAATGCTTAAATATTATAATGCGGGCATTTTACCAATACCTGGTACTAGTTACTGGAACTATAGAATTTATTTTAAACAAAGACACTTCTGTGTGCCGAAAAAAGGAATTATATTCCCTGCAAACTGGTCTATCCGCGGAGGATAATAATTGATTATTGTACCGAATCATCATAAAATTGTTCCTATCACAAGAGACATCGGAGCCGAAGTAAGCAGTAATAATAAATGGAAATCTTCGGATTTTAAAGTACAATTGTTTGGCGACAGTATACTTTGTGGAAGAGACCCTGACCTAATAGATCCAGACTGCGGTTGCGGTCACCCGTCTTATTACGGGGGATTAACTGGTGCAGTGCCCCAACCTCCGTCAAAACTACTTGAGGTATTTTTACCGCAGTATCGACTAGTAGTTGATCCTCGCTGTGCTGGGCTGAGCACCAGTAGTCAGTTACTAGATGGCTCTGGTAGAGATCAGTCTGACCCATGGCCTGCTGAAGTTGATGCTGATGTAGTAGTTATTAACCACGGATTAAATGACGCCAGGTTTGAAGTTACACTTACAGAATATCAAAGTGATCTTGAAGAATTAAGAAGAAGAATTGTTGGCGATACTGAAGTAGTATGGATGCTTCCGACAGAAACAAAGTTTTATAACACAGCTCCTTATGCAAATATAATGCGTCAGGTTGCACAGGCCAATGGTGACTTAATAGCAGATACACGACATCTTAAAAATTGGCTATCAAAACTACCCGACGGAACTCATCCTAGACAAGTTGGATATTCTGAATTAGTAGAGATTTGTCTAGCTCCAGCAGTTAACAATGCACTAGTCAGAATCATACAAAAAAGAATCGTCCTAGATACACTAGGTCCCGACACCAATCAACGACAAGACCAACAACAAAAATTTGTCATGGTTGGAGATACAGAGGCACAACTCTCATTTACTCCAAAATCAGCAAGCTGGGTTGAAGTTTATCATAGAGATAATATCACATATCGTGTAGTGTCAAAAGGCCTACTAGATACCAAAGGAATATTGACTGCTGGAATTTACAACGGCATCACTTCAGCAAAATTAGTTGAGCCCGGGCGTAGTTATAACATGTCTAGGATTAAAAGGGATCGCGGCGATATTATTTTTAGTCGAACATACGACATATACGGTGATCCTACCCAGGCAAAGAATTTAGCCGACGATTTAAATCAAACAAATGATGACTGCATTGTTATAGTTTCTACCTACGACGAACCTAGATCTAATAGATTGTATGGTCCTTTAGTCGAAGCAATGTATCGTTGCGGAGCTTCAGAGGAAATATTTGGCTCAGGGTATTTCAGATTCAGGTCTTCATATATTCTGGTTGGTATACCGGGCATGGGCAAAGGTCAAGGGTACGAAGCATATAGTGGACTAGTAGATGCAACTGAAGCAAATATTGCACCTGTTCCTACACCTTATCCTGTTGAAACTAAAATTCCAGAATACTACAGTTTTACATCATCGAACAATTATTGGTCAAATTTTTTAAACGAGTTTGGAATTTGGGAAAAAGATTATCATGCCACTTACAATGTAGTTGATGGCGATAATAGTGCAAATATACCCGAATCGCCTAATCCACCGACTGGTGCCAAAGCTAACGGTGTACAGAATTATGCGCTAATTACGCCAAGTTTTAGATTAGCACTTACACAAGACAACCGTGCAGTTAATGCTATAAATTGGTTAAGTAATACTGCATCAACAGTTACATCTGTTAATACTACTATTAGTAGAACACCCGACTGCGGTGATCTAGGCATTGAGTTTGGAGCCAATGGAACAAGTTATATAGAAGTTACAAACGAAGAGTCGTTAAAGTTAACAAAGTTTGTTGCTAATGCAAGCCCGGATTTTACAATTGAAACAGTAATATGGCCAATTGAAAATGGAGGCGGCGGCATGATTTTCAACAAAGACAGTGAATACGAAATGAGAATCACTGCCGATGGTACAATCATGGTAGCCTTAGATTGGGGTGTTGGCGCAGATGTTAATTTACCTGGCGGCGGCTGGATTACTTTACCACTGGCAGTTCCTTTTAATCAAAAAACATATATTGCATGGGTAGTAAGAAACACAGCATTTGACATTTATTTAAATGGAGTATTGTCTTACACAGAAACTGGACTAGACAGAGCCAATGTAGATAATGGTAATAATTTGTTCATTGGCAATCGTCGTAGCCTTAGTGATCAATTCCGGGGATATGTGCTCGACCTCAGAATATGGAACAAGGCCCTGAGTCAGGTTGAAATTAACATTACAAACAAGTATTTTGAATTTGTCAATATACCTTTCCGAGGTGGAATCGCTCCAATATTAGAAGAATTTAAATTTGATGTCGGAATCCCAGCAGACGATGATCTGGTTATAATTGGAAAAAATGTTACAGAGTTTGAGCTAAACACCTACGGCATATATAAAACCAAGGTTGATGTATTGCTGGCCGAACCTGGCGACGAAGTTGGTTGGGATCTTGTTTTTACAGCGCCAGGGCAATTTAAAATGGGTTATTGGATGTGGGATATCGGCAAATTGCCAGATATTTCGTTATTCTCTGTACTGGTTCACAAGACAGCACCCGCTCCTGGGTCCCCAAGTTTTCCTGGACTTAGGATTACTGAACCTGGTAGTTTTATAGTACCAGATACTTTTACAGACAAGTCTATTATTGTCTTTGGTGTTGGTGATGTCCAACAGGAACAGCCCAACGGGTTCAACAATGTTGATTTAACAGTTAGTGCAAAAAGAGCTGTAAAGTCGTGGACTGGCAACTATTACAATTGGGATCTATTCTTACCAAGCGGTGGCGAGTACACAGTTGAAATGTCTGTGGACAATATTGGTAATATAACTGTGGTACCGTATTCAGCTACACTCAATTATAATACTTACCCAAGTGCAGTCGAAATTGTTGATGTTTGCACAGGGTACCGGGATACATTCACCGGTAACCTGACAGTAGACTCTTGCGGATGGTATAAGATTTACATTTATGCAGAGAACGCCTTAGATCTACTAGAAGAACCTTTGTTTTATGGTGCACAAAATACAACAACTGGTTTTGGTTCCTTGTTATTTTCTACCTACGGTGTTTCTACGACTTCAAGTACTTTTGAATGGGATTACACTTTTAGCGATGGAGTGATCTATACAGTAGAAATGTCAAACCTTGGTTCTGAAGTTAAATTTGAAATAGCCCAAATTGGCGACGAACCGTTAAACTATAGAGAAATAGTAAAGAGTTCGTCATACATTAATGTAGCACAAAGATCTTTCAGCACAGCCGCCGGCGACTATAAAATTCGAATTTCACCGGGGCCTGGTGGTGTAGTTGCTGCCAGGATTAAAAATAGTCTAGGAAAAACTGTTTGGAGCACACGCAGTATTAGAAATCCATTCCAAACTGACTACAAAGGTGTTGCTGCCAGAATCAAAGATCGTTATAACCGAACACTTTGGACTACGAGGTCGTCATACAACTATAAGAAAATAAATCAAACTGAAATTGAACGAGTAGTTGATAGAGAAAGTTCATATGCAGAATTTAGTTTTGAAGTATCGGCGCACGGAAAAATTATACCTATAGATAGATTTCCTCCTAGATTTGAAGTTCTTAACCAGGATAATAAAGTCATTGAGTTACTTCCTTTACAGTTCGATGTGATCAAAGATTACCCAATGGTAAACGGTACCAGGATTGTTAATCATAGATATTATTCTTCAAAGGTTGCTACACACCCAGAATTTTATAGAGTTGGCTACGGTAACAAAATTAAGTTTAGACAACCTATGCACGGAGTAGTTACAGTAGTATCCGATACAGTACCGTCTAAGACACAAGGGGCAATTGAGTTTAGTTTAGAAAATACACACAGCCTGGATTATTATAGAGAAAGATTTACTCCTGCCAGATGGGCACCCGGATCAAATGTGTATCCATTGGGATCTAGTGTTTTCGGTCAAAGTCCAGGGTCTTCGGGTACTGTACCTAGTGGAAATTCAGCTCCTAGAGTTGCAAACTCAGCTGTAATAACTAACCAGTTGTTAGAGTATGATTCTGTTTACAATGCAGGCTTAAATTTTAGAGTTGGTGATAGCCATTATGCTGAACCAGTGATTTTAACACAACCACTAAGTGGTTATGCCAGGATTTCGCAAGATAGGAAAACTATTGATTATACGCCCTTTGCCGGTAAAGTTGGGTTCGACAGCTTTGCCTACACTATGATTACCCAGCACGGGCAAGAAGGCCTTCCTAAAAATATTTTTGTTAGGATAGAACAAACTGACCTGGACACAGGGATTGTAGTTAAACCAAGTAAGTTAATTTACCATTATTTAACAGACAACTACATTTATTTTGATGTATCGATAGCAGGCCCTGGAGCCAGAGTCACGGCTGAAATTAGAAGAGGAATGGAAGAATCGACTAATGTCTTTGCTGGTAATATTGATTACGCACGGAAAAGTACTCCAACAGTATACACCAGGGTTCATACAAATTTAAAAGGGGTAAACAGTAGCCCGGTATTTGGTGTAACAATTGATTCGTTCTTATTAACAGAGGATGTTACCCTAAGGTACGGTCCTATTAGTAATACAGCACCGTTTAGCACACCTACTGTAAACACACCTGAAATTAATTTAGAGTTGGTTATTAAAGATGGATCTGCTGTGCTGGCAAATACCACAGTAAGTTACGGGACAACAGGCAATGTTTTAGCCTCAGCAACGGCTACTATAGTTAATTATGTACCCGGAATACCGGGTCAGATCAATAATATTCTGTAATAACCAGGCTACCAAAATTATATAAATATAATAATTACACCATAACGGACTTAGCATGGCAGCACCGAATCTTATTGCAACAACATCGATTATAGGAAAAACTCAGGCAGAGTGGGTTCCTGCAACGGTTACAGAAGTTCTTTCAAATCTAATTAATAGCTCTCAGGCTATTAGAATTAATGTATTGTATATTACAAATTTAGGCGTATCTGACGCTACTGTTACTATAGATTTGTACAGAAATTCAACAAGTTTTAAAATTGCCAGCGGAATTACAGTTCCAATTGGTAATACCATGGTTGCCATAGCTAAAGATACCAGCGTTTACTTAGAAGAGGGTGATAGTTTAAGAATTTCTGCAAGTCAAGCTGGAGTACTTCAATATGTAGTTTCGTACGAGATTATGTCATAACTTTGAGCTTGGGCAATGACTATTAGATACTTACGACAACCACCAGTACTACAAAATTTAGCATCAGGAAGTAATGTTACTTCTACGGTGCTCGGTACAACTCTAAGTATCACAAACCTACGACCAAGTACAAACACCACAACTGGTGCAGTTGTTGTTGCAGGTGGTGTAGGCATTGGTGGCAACTTACATGCAAATAATATTGTTGGTAGTACTTTAACTGGAACACTACTAACATCATCACAGCCTAATGTTACCAGTGTTGGTGTACAAGATTTCTTAACTGCTGTTGATTTAACAGTAACAGGTAACTTAACATTAACCGGTACATTAAACACTGTTGCCGCACAAAACTCTACAGTTAATGATGCACTAATAACACTGCATACCAGCGGTAATGTGCTTACTGTTGATGACGGCAGAGACATTGGTATAGCATTTAATTACTACAAGTCTGGTACCGGTGCTCAAACTGGCTTTATAGTTTGGGATAATACAACTGGACGACTTACATATTATTCAAGTGGTACAGTTAGTAACGGTGGTGTAGTTTCTGGAACACTAGGCACAATAGAAGCTGGTAATATTGTTATATCCAGTGGCACAGACAGCACAAGTACTACAACTGGCGCTGTTGTTATTGATGGCGGACTTGGTGTTACTGGTAATGCACATCTTGATAAAGTCTTTACAGACAACATTTTTTATGCCAACGGTGCACCATATGGCGCACTAGGAGCTACTGGAGTACAAGGTCCAACTGGCGCCACTGGTCCACAAGGTTCAGCTGGTGCAACAGGTTCATCGGGTCCAATTGGTTATACTGGATATACTGGTAGTCGTGGCTTAGCTGGTGCAACAGGTGCAGGTTACACTGGTAGTAGAGGATCGCAAGGCCCGGCAGGAACTGAAGGACCTCCGGGTTACACAGGTAGTCGAGGTATATCTGGTATTGACGGAACACCTGGTTACACAGGTAGTCGGGGTGCACAAGGTTTAGATGGAACAGAAGGTGCATTAGGTTACACTGGAAGCCGCGGTATATCTGGGGCAGATGGTGCACCTGGTTACACAGGTAGTCGTGGTTCACAAGGTTTACCTGGTAATAACGGTGTTGATGGAGCAACTGGAGCAACTGGTCCTCAAGGTAATCCTGGTGATCCTGGACCCACTGGTGCAACTGGTATCCAAGGACCTTCAGGATTAAACGGAATTGACGGAGCAACTGGCGCAACTGGCGCACAGGGCAATCAAGGACAAACGGGTTATACAGGTAGTCGTGGAACAGCAGGTCCTGCAGGTGTAAACGGTGTTGATGGTGCAACTGGCGCAACTGGCGCACAAGGTAATGCAGGTGTTCCAGGACCAATTGGTGCTACTGGTGTACAAGGTCAGTCTGGACTAAACGGAGTTGACGGTGCCACAGGTGCTACAGGTCCACAGGGTGTTCCAGGCGTTCCTGGACAAATTGGTGCTACTGGTATACAAGGACCATCTGGCATAAACGGAACTAACGGTGCTACAGGTGCTACGGGTCCTGCAGGTACCGATGGACCAGCTGGTTACACAGGTAGTCGAGGTGTTGCTGGAACCAATGGTTTACCTGGCGCAACAGGTCCTACAGGATCTACTGGACCACAGGGTAATCAAGGAAACCCGGGCCCAGCTGGCGCCACTGGTGCACAAGGTCCTTCGGGTATAAACGGATCAACAGGTGCTACAGGTGCTACAGGTCCACAAGGCCTATTAGGCCCAATTGGTTATACAGGTAGTCGAGGCGTTGGTTCAACAGGTGCTACAGGACCCGAAGGTCCAATTGGTTATACAGGTAGTATTGGAATCGGCTCAACTGGTGCTACTGGTGCACAAGGTCCACAAGGCGATCCTGGTGGTGCTACGGGTGCTACGGGTGTTCGTGGATTCCAAGGACCGATTGGTGCAACAGGACCAGACGGCGCAACAGGGCCGCGAGGCCTAACAGGTTTAACGGGTGCAACTGGTCCAACAGGTGCAACTGGTCCAATTGGTTATACAGGTAGTCGTGGTGCCACCGGTTCGGTAGCTAATACATTACCGTTTAGTTTTACAGTAACTGATACTACTCCGAGTACCAGCACCACAACAGGCGCCTTTGTTGTAGCAGGCGGTGTTGGTATTGGTGGCAATATTAATGTTGGCGGCAGCGACTCTACAATAAGAGGCAACATTGGTATATTTGGTAACTTAACAGTACAGGGAACAACAGTTACAGTTGACAGTACTCAAGTTACATACGGTGATAGCATCATACAGCTTCATGTTGGAGCTAACGCACAACCTCTTACCACTGATGATGGTAGAGATGTTGGTATCCGTGTTGAGTATTACAAAGGTGGTCCACGCAGTGGATTCTTTGGTTGGTTAAATGATGCCAACGAGTTTGCGTTCATTGAGCAAGGCGGCGAAGTTAACGGAGAATTTGTCGGCGATTACGGCGACATTCACGGTAGAAAATTAATTTCTTCGGAATCACAAGGGTTCCCACCATTACAAGTTGCTTCTACAACTGAAGTAGCCAAGTTAAATGCACAGTATGCAAATATTGTTACTGGCAATATACAGTCGAATATTACCACAGTTGGAACATTATCCAACTTGGCTGTTGCTGGTAATACTGTAGTTAATGTATTAAAAGCCAATGTTTACCTAGATCAAAGCGGCAACCCATTAAGCACACTAACAGTCGATCTACTAAAAATGGATGGCAATGTTGCTAATGCTATTCCGACAGTTAAGACTTTAAGATTTGACGAAGACAGTGGCTTTGATGTAACTGATTTAGGTGACGGTGTTGCCAAAGTTGCTATGAACAGTACATTCAAGTACTGGGAAGTTGATGGGCAAGAGACCCTAGTAGCAACAGGATTAGATACAGTTAAAATCAACGGTGGCACTGGGATTAATATAACAACAAATCCAAATGCTGCTCCAAAATCTTTAACAATCAGTATTGATTCCAATGAGACATTTATGCCTCAAGGTCTTGCTCCAAGTAATTGGGACAGTATTTATAATTTTGGCATGTACTATGTTGATCGTGCAGACTGGTCGGGCACAGTAGGAACACCCACTGATACTACCAGTACAGGCATGTTAGTTATTTTTAAGAGCGGGGACATGACAGTTCAACGCTACTTACCCAAAGAATTGGGTACAATTGTAGGGTCTGAGTACATACGCACCAAAGTTACCACTGGTTCTTGGAGTGGCTGGACTAAATCATTGGGGGACGGGGTGCCCCTAGACGGCGGAACATTCTAAAAAAGAGTAAATATAAAAGCATCTGAAAGAAACCTTATATGGCAAATAAAATTATAATTAAACGGACTAATACGCAATCTAAAGTCCCTTTAACTACAGATTTAGATTTAGGCGAATTAGCAATTAATACCTACGATGGTAGATTGTTTGCTAAGAAAAACGACGGGTCAGCAAGTATTGTTGATCTTAGTAAGAACGATCCAATTCGTCTATTAGGAGATGCTAGTAGCTCGTATGCTTACGATCAAAGTACTTACACCAGCAATGTAACTTTAACTCTTAATTCAGTTAACAGTAATGTTGGTACTTACGGTGGTAAAGTTGCTGGTGTTATTTACATTCCTATTGTTACTGTTGATGCCAAAGGTCGTATTACTAGTGTTAGCACTGAAACTTATAGTGCCAGTGGCGATTTAGGATCTATTGCCAGTCAAGATGCTAACAGCGTATCAATAACAGGCGGTACCATTGATGGTACAGTTATTGGTGCTACTACTCGTGCTGCTGGTAATTTTACCAATGTTGATGCGTCTGGTAATGTAACAGTTCAAGGTACTCTTTTCAGTAACGACATTACAGCCAGTAATGTCACAGTTGATGGCGATGCGATTATTACTGGAAACTTAACTGTACAAGGTGTTACAACCACAGTTAATTCTAATACTATCAGCGTTGGCGACAAAAACATTGAATTAGCCAAAGATTCGACATCGGCTGCCCAATCTGATGGTGCTGGACTAACAGTTATTGGTCCTACAACACCAGCAACAATTACCTATGATGGCACAAACGATCGCTGGGAACTAAACAAAGCTCTCAGAGGAACCAGTTTAAGTTTAACTGGTACGGCTAGTGCAAGTTCTTTTTCGGGAGAAATTCGTCCAAACAGTAACGGCGATAGCGCCGGCGGCATTGTATTCCCAGCAAACCCAGGTGGTGGCACCAGCGATCTTGCTACTATCAGATACTATGCCGAAAGTGGCGAAGCAACAGTACTTGAACTTAAGGTCACCAACGACGGAACTGGATCCGATGCCGATAGAATCCGTTTAAATGCTAGTGCAGGCACAACAGTTGATAATAAGTTAACAGCTGGTAGCCTACAAGCATCTGATTTAACTTCAGGTCGTTTAATTATAGCTGGTACAAGCGGTCTTTTAATCGACGACGGCGACCTTACATATAACACATCAACTAACACATTAACAACCGGAAATGTGTCTGCAACAACCATGTACAAAAACGGAAACGAAGTTTTGAGCACAGTAGACACAATTGATGGTGGTACCTATTAAAGACTAAATACTACATTGGAGTGCAACGAATAGGGGACTTCAAGTCCCCTATTTTCGTTTTGTACAGGCTATATAGCTTTTAGGACACGACCATTACTATGGCAAATAGAATCAAATTAAAACGATCTACGGTTCCGGGACGGATACCCAATCCTGCCGACCTCGATATAGGCGAAATAGCGGTTAACACAGCCGACGGTGTTATATATACAAAACACAGTGACAATAGCATTGTTACTATTTCGGGCGGAACTTCTGGTATTACATCGGGTAATACAAATATTTTTAACGGTCGTGTCACAGTTGGCACATCTGTTACACTGGTTGATTCTTTTTCTGCCACTGGTACAAACTCTGTTCGTTGGATGCTCAGCTCCTACGATGAAGTTAACAACAAATATAAAACATCAACAGTAGATTCTACCAGCAACGGATCTACAGTTTACTATAACGAATACGGAATTGTACTATCTGACAGTAATGTTGAAGTAGCCGCATTTAGCGCAAATATTACCAGTGGTAATATCAATCTTTATGCTTTGGGCGATAGCGGTAATGTGTCAGTTACCTACCAAAGAACAATTCTAGGAAGTCAAACACTAACTGGATATGTAAACGGAGTTTCCTATGTACAGAGCGCAGTTGGATCTGGTACAGCAACCACATGCGTAGTTGACAGCTTTACCGGCAACGGTGTTCAAACTGCTTTTACATTATCTGCTACTCCTGCCAACGAAAGTCAAACGCTGGTCAGCGTAGGCGGCATAATGCAGCCAAAATCAGTTTATTCATTGTTGGGTGCTACTTTAACATTTAGTTCAGCGCCAGACTCTGGTGTCGTCATAGAAGTTACAAGTTTTATTACAACCACAGTAACCGGTTACACTGGAAGTGCTGGATCTGGTTACACAGGAAGTACCGGCGCAATAGGCTATACTGGTAGCGCAGCTTCAGGGGTCTTGGGTTATGTTGGTAGCGCAGGTGGTGGCGCCATTGATGGGAATTTCTATGTCAGCGGGGACACACTGGTATCTGGTAATATTGTACCAGAAGCAAATGTTACTTATTCTTTAGGATCAGAAACTAACAGGTTTAAAGATCTTTACCTGTCAGGTAATACACTCTACTTAGGCGAAGCAACTTTTTCCACACAAGATATTTTTCCGTTTAACTTAGACATACAGCCTGAAGTTCTTACAATACAGGTGCAGTCTAATATGGCCGGCGATGGTGTAGAGTGGCAGTGGACTTGGTTACAGAGTACATTGCCTTATGCTCGTACTACTATAACTAATCAATTTCAAGCTAGTGTGCCGTTATACAAACAGGGCACATACCAGGTCAATAACTTTTCTGGGTACGAAATATACGGTAATATGACTCAGGCGCACCTGGGCTATTTTAAATGGGTAGAAGGTGCAGGAACACAAAACTTAGTTAGTTGGGCAACATCCTATACTACAGCTAATATATCGCACCCTGACATCAACAGTGGAAATATTACACAGGTACAGAGATATTCGTTTACTGTTCCTTCTAGCATAACTTTACCCACATTAGTCGCTCCTACAATATCCTACAATGTCAGTGTTGTCAACGGTCAATACATGTGGGGCGGCGATGCTGAAATGGGTTATAATGTTAACCTAGGGCCTGTTTATAGAGGCGGTACATACACATTCAATTTAGATGCAAGTTTAGCAAATCATCCTTTTTACCTAACAACAGACAATGGAACAAACTTTGTAGCCAATGCCTATGTAGGCGAGTATACCGCAGGAGTAACAGGAAGCAGGAATAATGGTAGTACAGGGCAGACAACACTAGTGTTCCAAGTACCGCAAAATGCTCCTGACACACTATACTATCAGTGCGGTGTGCACGCCAGTATGCGTGGTGCAATTACTATTAAAAATCTAGCCGTTGAAACAAATGTCAATGGTAACTATGTTATCTATTTCCAGCACAGTCATGAAGGTCATAGAACACCCGTAGAAATTAGACCTATTCCAAGTCTTGTTAATCAGATGTGTGTAGTCTATGATCAGAATACAGGAAAATTTGTACCACAAGATCTTGCAACCTATGTAGAAAATACTCCTAGCTTTAAGAATAAGATTCGAGAAGTTGCTGGTACAGCTACATTAATTGCACCCAATGGAGTTGCAGTTGTTCCTACGGTTCTAGTAGTTGAAGACGCTAGTTATTTGCCATTGGTTAATAACAAAGATGGTGACATTGCCTTTGATGCCTACTACGATACAATGTATGTCTGGAGTGATAGTGCCTGGCGCAGTACTAAGCCGACTGTTAGCAATGGCTACACCGGATCAATTGGTTATACTGGAAGTATAGGTGCAATTGGTTATACTGGTAGTGCTGGTGAAGCAACTTCGGTTACACTAAGTCCTGCATTCAAAGGCGCACTAGTAACAACAAATACCACACAGTCTCTGGCAGCAGCAACCTGGACCACGCTGACAATTTTAAATTCTACTGTTTATGATACCAATAGTTTCTTGTCTACTGCTAATAGATTTACTATTCCTGCTGGTGTTACAAAAG